>Ga0207709_10000063_pt1 | contig 191397 bp, 170 predicted proteins | sample KBSM34metaG_FD_184397 | JGI IMG/M metagenome (GOLD analysis project Ga0207709, IMG submission 184397) | Miscanthus rhizosphere microbial communities from Kellogg Biological Station, Michigan, USA - KBS M3-4 metaG (SPAdes) (version 2) | ecosystem: Host-associated > Plants > Roots > Rhizosphere... | reverse complement strand
TCGTCACGGTAACGCTCGCCGATGAGCATCAGCGACAAGGTGAACAAACCGCCCGCACTCGCCCCGAACAGCACCCACAACGGCCAGATCAGCAGGGTATCGATCAGCATCGGCACCACCAGGCTCGACAGCATCAGCGCCACCGCGCAGCCGACGAACATCGTCCGCCGCGATATCCGGTCAGCCAGCGCGCCGATAGGCAGTTGCAACAGCGCGTCGCCGACCACCACGGTGCTGACCATCGCCAGGGCGATATCCGCCGTGAAGCCCTGGCGCAGGCAATACACCGGCAGCAAGGTCAGGATCATCGCTTCGAAAGCGGCGAACAAGGCAATGGCCCAGGCGATCGCCGGCAGCCCGCGACAGAAGCCCAGCAGGTCCACCAGCGTCACCCGTCCGGACTCTGCACTCGGCGCACCGCTACGCCCCAGCAACAGGAACGGCGAAGTCACCAGCAACCCCACACCCACCCAGAAACCGTAGTCGCCGTCGGTGCCCACCGCCGCCAGCAAGAGCGGCCCGGCCAATTGGCTCAAGGCGTAGCTGCTGCCATAAAGCGCCACCAGGCGCCCACGCCAGCGCTCGACCACCAGCTGGTTGATCCAGCTTTCGCCGAGGATGAACACGATCGTCAGGATCACCCCGATCATCAGGCGCAACGCCAGCCACACCGGATAGCTCGGCAACAATGCCAGCAGCCCGATGGACAAGGCCCCTGCCCACAGACACAGCGCCATCAGCCGGGCGGTACCCAGACGTGCCGCCAACCGACTGGAAAGACTGGCCCCGACCAGCACGCCAATGGCCGGCATCGCCGCCATGACGCCGATGGCGAACGAGCCATAACCCCAGCCCTCCAGCCGCAACGACACCAGCGGCATGCTCACCCCCAGCGCCAGGCCGACACTGAGTACCGAAGCCAGGACGGCGAAATAAGTCGCCCAACGCATTTCCACGCTCCTGTGGATAAGTTCTCGTCAGAGACGACGCAGCCGGACCTCCTCGCGGAAAGCCCGGCTGCGTCGTGGATTATCACCTTGCTGCAGTCAGCCCCGATCTGTGGGAGCTGGCTTGCCAGCGAAGGCGGCCTTGAGGGCGCTAAAAGCTTCGCCGGCGAGCCCGCCCCCACAAGGACCGCATCAGGCGCGCATTACAGCTTGATCCAGGTCGACTTCAGTTCAGTGTACTTGTCGAAGGCATGCAGCGACTTGTCGCGGCCGTTACCCGACTGCTTGAAGCCACCGAACGGCGCGGTCATGTCGCCACCATCGTACTGGTTGACCCACACGCTGCCGGCCCGCAGGGCCTTGGCGGTCAGGTGCGCCTTGGAGATGTTGGTAGTCCAGACCGCAGCGGCCAGGCCATAGGGCGTGTCGTTGGCAATCTGGATCGCCTGCTCGACGGTATCGAAGGTGAGTACCGACAGCACCGGGCCGAAGATTTCTTCCTGGGCGATTTTCATCGCGTTGGTCACGCCGTCGAAAATCGTCGGCTCGACGTAGGTACCGCCGCTGTCCTGGAGGGTGCGCTTGCCCCCGACCACCAGCTTGGCGCCGTCGGCATGCCCGGCGTCGATATAGGACAGTACGGTGTTCATCTGCTGGGTATCCACCAGTGCCCCGACGTTGGTCGCCGGGTCCAGCGGATTGCCCGGCTTCCAGGCCTTGAGCGCCTCGACCACCAGCGGCAGGAAGGTGTCCTTGATCGAGCGCTCGACCAGCAGACGCGAACCGGCGGTGCACACCTCGCCCTGATTGAAAGCGATCGCACTGGCAGCCGCCTCGGCGGCGGCCTTCAGGTCGGGGGCGTCGGCAAACACGATGTTCGGGCTCTTGCCGCCGGCTTCGAGCCAGACGCGCTTCATGTTCGACTCGCCGGAGTAGACCAGCAGTTGCTTGGCGATCTTGGTCGAGCCGGTGAATACCAGGGTGTCGACGTCCATGTGCAGGGCCAACGCCTTGCCAACGGTGTGACCATAGCCAGGCAGCACGTTGAGCACGCCGGCCGGGATACCGGCCTCGATAGCCAGGGCGGCGATGCGAATGGCAGTCAGCGGAGACTTTTCCGACGGCTTGAGGATGACCGAGTTGCCGGTGGCCAGGGCCGGGCCGAGCTTCCAGCAGGCCATCATCAATGGGAAGTTCCACGGCACGATGGCACCGACCACACCCACCGGCTCGCGGGTCACCAACCCCAGTTGATCATGGGGCGTCGCGGCGACTTCGTCATAGATCTTGTCGATGGCTTCGCCGCTCCAGCTCAGCGCCTGGGCCGCGCCCGGCACGTCGATGAACAGCGAGTCGGTGATCGGCTTGCCCATGTCCAGGGTTTCAAGCAGGGCCAGTTCTTCGGCATTGGTTTTCAGCAGCGCGGCGAAACGGATCATCGTCGCCTTGCGCTTGGCCGGCGCCAGGCGCGACCAGACGCCGGAATCGAAGGTGGCACGGGCATTTTCCACCGCACGCTGGGCGTCGGCGCTGTCGCAGCTCGCGACCTGTGCCAGCAGCCGGCCGTCGACCGGGCTGATGCACTCGAAGGTTTCGTTCGAAACGGCGGCGGTGTATTCGCCATTGATGTAGGCGCGGCCTTCAATCTTCAGCTCACGGGCGCGTTGCTCCCAGTCAGCACGAGTCAGGGTGGTCATGCGAGTGTCCTCCTCTTATTCAATTAGAAGCGCCACGCACTCTCGCGTCAGCACCGTCGAGAATTCTGTCCGGTGGCCATTTTTGGCCCGCAGTACCCACCACCCTAAACCAGCGGCCGCTGAAGTTTCAATATATTTGACAGCAGACTGGCAAACACCGTTGCCATGTTCGTTTTAATAAACATAGACTCGAAGCTTCCGAGTACCTGCCTTGTCACTGTCGAGGGAAAGCAGCAATGAACATCCAGGACATCGTCGACTTCAGCGAAGCCAGCACCGCGCCCGAACGTTTCCGCCCGGCGCCGGAGAAGGTTCTCAAGGGGGATCCGGAACAGACGGTCTTCAACCACTACAACAGCCCCTGCGGACAGATGAATGCGGGCGTCTGGGAAGGCGCGGTCGGCCTGTGGAACGTGAATTACACCGAGCACGAATACTGCGAAATCGTCCAGGGCGTCTCGGTACTGCGCGACAACGACGGTAACGCCAAGACCCTGCGCGCCGGCGACCGCTTCGTGATTCCGGCCGGTTTCAAGGGCACCTGGGAAGTGCTGGAGCACTGCCGCAAGATCTACGTGGTGTTCGAACAGAAAGTCTGATCAGGTAGCGACGCACCAGCTCCGAAGAGCTTCGACGGAACGCTGTGGATACGGGATGTCGAGCGTAAGGTCGGCCCGTTCAAGACGTAGCCGGCCTTCGGCGGTTTTCTCCAGCTCGGCCGGAGCCAACGCCACAATCCAGTAGAGATCCTCGCGGCCGCATGCCAATTTCAACTGGGTTGCAACCGTGGCCGCCCGAAGATCGATCCGGCCATCATCCAGGGCGAATCCCGCGCTCACCCCGACTTCGATCGTGCCCGGCTGCGTGGTCAGCCGGTAGGAGTTGCTCACTTCGAAACTACCCGACATGGCCCGGTTCGGTACCAGCAAGTGCCCACCGGCCGGATCATGGAAGCGCTGCAGGAATGGCTCGAAGGCTTGCGCCGCCTGACGGTTGGCTGCGGCGATGGCCTTGCGGATGCGTCGTTCCATGGCTTCGTCGGCAGGCGCGGCAACCGGTGTCACCGACTCCAGAAGCATCGCCAGCGGTGTTTCGCCCTGGGCCATGCGCGCGAGCCAGTCGACACCCTGGCGTTCGAGCAGATAGCCGGCCAGGTCGCCTAAAACATAACTTTCCAGATCAGCGGCCAGAAAGTCCGTCTGCGCCTGATGGGCCAATGCCTCAAGCATCAGTTGCGCCCCTTCGGCCGAGCGCGGATGCAGACCCCGGGCCAGCAGGTTGGCAATCGACTCCACATGGCGTGCACTGCCCTCGGAGCGATCGGTCTGGCGCAGACGCTGCACCTCCTCGGCATGTTCGTCCAGCCAGCGGCGATACCAGTAGCTGGCCTGCGCCAGCCCCTCGGAGCGCCCCTGGACCGCAGCCAGCAACTGGTGAATGATCCGGTTACGATAAAGCCTCGGCTCGGCACTGGCGGGATAGCTGATGCTGCGTTCTGCCCCCGGCAAGGGCAACCAGTCGGCTTCGACATAAAAATGAAAGGCTTCGTGGGTCGCCAGGCTGAACAGCTCGGGCACCGCCAGCGGATCCTTCAATCGCTGCCGCTCCGATGCCGGTGGCGCTTCTCCCAAACCGATAAAGATGGCGGGACGCCCCCGCCAGAGCAGCTTGCGATAGCGTTGGTACTCGTAGCTGACACCGAGGTCCCGGACCTTCGCCATCTCCACCTCACGACCACCCTGCGCATCCATCACCCAGGCCCGCCGCCCATCACTGGCCAATAGCTGGATCCGGGCAAACACCCGGGTGGTCTGGTGGTACCGGGCCAACTCCGGCCAGGCCGTGCGCGTCGCCTGGACCAGCCTGAGCACATAGGCTTCGGTGGTGAGTTCGGCGGCGGCCGAGGGCGCCGCCGAAACCGCGACGCTGGCTGCCGCCAGGCATACCAACAGCAGCAATGCCAACATCCTTGCGATGATCATGAGCGTCCTCCGTGACTGCGTTTTCGGGTTGTTCAGGCAGTCTAGGAAAGGAACAACGGGAAAAACGCAGGAAATGGCGTCACGACATGCAGGAAATGGCCGAAAAAAGGCGAAAAAAAACCCCGAACCAGTCGGGGTTTTTCTCGAAAAACAAAATCAATTACTTGATTTTGCCTTCCTTGTAGATCACGTGCTTACGAACAACCGGATCATATTTCTTGATCTCGATTTTGTCCGGAGTAGTGCGCTTGTTCTTGTCAGTCGTGTAGAAGTGACCAGTACCGGCGCTCGAGATCAAACGAATCAATTCACGCATGATTTAGCTCCTTAAACCTTGCCATCGCGGCGCAGTTCGGCCAGCACGACATCAATGCCGCGCTTGTCGATGATACGCATGCCCTTGGCGGAAACGCGCAGACGCACAAAACGCTTCTCCGACTCGACCCAGAAGCGGTGATGCTGCAGGTTCGGCAGGAAACGACGACGGGTTTTGTTGTTTGCGTGGGAAATGTTATTCCCAGTCACCGGACCCTTACCGGTAACTTGACAGACTCTAGACATGCCTCAGCCCTCTAAAACCACATGCCCAACCCGGCATGGGTTGGCCGCTTAATCTCTCAGTCATTTGGCGCCAGGCGCCGCGTTTCTTTAGGGTCTTACCGGCTACACCTACAAGCGAAGGAACCGGGCCCCTAGAAAAGAGCGCTGCTTTATACCAGAAAGACCCCAGAGCAACAACAACCGCTGTGCCCAGGATGACGAAAAGTCCTGATTTTCTTGCGCCGGACGCCTGCGGCAAAGGCTACCGCAGAAATCTACCGCTCGTCGCAGAATATATTTCTCCCGAAACCCCAGGCACAAAACCGCCATTGGGCGCGGTCATGCCTGCGGAAAATCACGCCTGGAACCCCGGCCGAGCCCGAGGTTTCGTCACTCGATACAAAAGGGATAGTCATTTTACAAAGAGCCCACTAGGGTAAGGCATTTCCAGACTGCACTCGCAGATGGGCTTTCGATCTGCACAAGGAACCCGACCATGCGTCTTGCCGCCCTCCCGCTCCTGCTCGCCCCTCTCCTGAGCCCCCTGGCCCAGGCTGCCGCGCTGAGCGTCTGCACCGAAGCCAGCCCGGAGGGCTTCGACGTGGTGCAGTACAACTCACTGACCACCACCAACGCATCCGCCGACGTGCTGATGAACCGCCTGGTGGAGTTCGACGCCGATAGCGGCAAGGTAGTCCCCAGCCTTGCCGACAGCTGGGAGGTCTCTGCCGACGGCCTGACCTACGTGTTCAAGCTGCACCCCAAGGTCAAGTTCCACCGCACCGAGTATTTCAACCCCAGCCGCGAGCTGACCGCCGAAGACGTCAAGTTCAGCTTCGAGCGCATGCTCGATCCGGCCCATCCGTGGCACAAGATCGCCCAGAGCGGCTTTCCCCACGCCCAATCCCTGCAGTTGCCCAGCCTGATCAAGAAGATCGATGCCCTGGACCCGCTGACCGTACGCTTTACCCTGGACCACGCCGATTCGACCTTCCTCGCCACCCTGAGCATGGGCTTCGCCTCGATCTACTCGGCGGAGTACGCCGAGCAACTGCTCAAGGCCGGCACCCCGGAGAAGCTCAACAGCCAGCCGATCGGCAGCGGCCCATTCATCTTCGGGCGCTTCCAGAAAGACGCCTCGATCCGCTACAAGGCCAACCGCGACTACTTTGCCGGCAAGCCTGCGGTCGATTCGCTGATCTTTGCCATCACCCCGGACGCCAACGTGCGCCTGCAGAAGCTGCGCCGCAACGAGTGCCAGATCGCGCTGTCGCCCAAGCCCCTGGATGTCCAGGCCGCCAGCGAGGATCCGGCACTGAAGGTCGAGCACACCGCAGCCTTCATGACCGCCTTCGTCGCCATCAACAGCCAGCACCCACCCCTGGACAAACCCGAGGTACGCCAGGCAATCAACCTGGCCTTCGACAAGGGCAGCTACCTCAAGGCGGTCTTTGAAGGCACCGCCGAAGCCGCCAACGGCCCTTACCCGCCCAATACCTGGAGCTACGCCAAGGACCTGCCCGGGTACGCCCACGACCCGGAAAAGGCTCGCCAACTGCTGGCCAAGGCTGGCCTGAAGAACGGCTTCCAGACCACCCTCTGGACCCGCCCTTCTGGCAGCCTGCTCAACCCCAACCCCAGCCTGGGCGCACAGTTGCTGCAATCGGACCTGGCCCAAGTGGGGATCCAGGCGGAAATCCGCGTGATCGAATGGGGTGAACTGATCCGCCGCGCCAAGGCCGGCGAGCACGACCTGCTGTTCATGGGCTGGGCTGGCGACAACGGCGACCCGGATAACTTCCTCTCGCCACAGTTCACCTGCGCCGCCGTCAAGTCCGGCACCAACTTCGCCCGCTACTGCGACCAGAACCTGGACAAGCTGATCACGGCCGGCAAGACCACCAGCGAACAGGGTGTGCGCAGCAAGCTGTACCAACAGGCCCAGACCCAGATCCAGCAGCAGGCGCTGTGGCTGCCCCTGGCACACCCGACCGCTTTCGCCCTGACTCGCAAGCAGGTCGAGGGCTACCAGGTGAGCCCCTTCGGGCGCCAGGACTATTCGAAAGTCAGCATCAAGTGAACTGCCGGCCGGCTTCAAGGCCCACCCAGGCCTTGAAGCCGGCCGCATTCAGATCCAGCCGTACTCGGCCATCGACAGCGGGTCGCCCTCCCCCACGATGAAGTGGTCCAGCACCCGCACATCGATCAACTCCAGTGCCTCCTGCAAACGTCGGGTCACTACCCGGTCGGCCGGGCTGGGCTCGCAAATGCCTGACGGGTGGTTGTGGCAGAGGATCACCGCCGCTGCATTGTGCGCCAGGGCGCGCTTGATCACCTGCCGCGGGTACACCGTGGTGCTGTCGATGGAGCCCTGAAACAGCACTTCGAAGGTCAGTACACGATGCCGCGTGTCGAGAAACAGGCAACCGAACACTTCATGGGGCTCGTGGCGCAGCATCGACTTCAGGTAATCGCGCACCACCAGCGGGTTCTCCAACGCGGACTGGCGATGCAGTTTCTCCGCCAGATGCCGGCGGGCCATTTCCAGCACCGCCTGCAACAAGGCGTACTTGGCCGGGCCCAGCCCCAGTTGGCGGGTGAAGGTCAGTTGATCGGCCTCCAGCAGCCTGCGCAGGCTGCCAAAGCGCCGCAACAGATGCCGCGCCAGGTCCACCGCGCTTTTACCGGCCACCCCGGTGCGCAGGAAAATAGCCAGTAGCTCGGCGTCGGAAAGGCTGATGGCGCCCTGCTCCAGAAGCCGTTCCCGCGGACGCTCCGCCGCGGGCCAGTCACGAATACTCATCACACCTCCCTGTGCATGGAGCCGCTGTTCGACAGCGGGCGCTGTGCTATCTTAGCCCCCTCTTTTTTGCGTGGTATTTCACCTGGGGAGGGGGCATGCCACGCAGCAATCACTGAACGGAAAGACAGGCCTATGCAGCGGCTGTATCGGAAACGCATCGTGCTCGGCGTCGGCGGCGGCATTGCCGCCTACAAGAGCGCGGAGCTGGTTCGCCGACTCCTCGACCAGGGCGCCGAAGTGCGCGTGGTCATGACCCGGGGCGGCAGTGAATTCATTACCCCGCTGACCATGCAAGCGCTCTCCGGGCACCCGGTCCACCTCGACCTGCTGGACCCGGCTGCCGAAGCCGCCATGGGCCATATCGAGCTGGCCAAGTGGGCCGACCTGGTGCTGATCGCGCCGGCCACCGCGGACCTGATTGCCCGCCTGGCCCAGGGCATTGCCGACGATCTGCTGACCACCCTGGTGCTGGCCACCGATGCCATCGTCGCCATCGCCCCGGCGATGAATCAGGCCATGTGGCGCGACCCTGCCACCCAAGCCAATACCCAACTGCTGCAAAGCCGTGGCCTGAAGGTCTTCGGCCCGGCTTCCGGCAGCCAGGCCTGTGGCGATGTCGGCCTGGGCCGCATGCTGGAGGCCAACGACCTGGCCCAGAGCGCCGCCGATTGCTTCCAGCATCTGGCGCTGACCGGCAAGCACCTGCTGATTACCGCCGGGCCGACCCAGGAAAACATCGATCCGGTGCGCTACATCACCAACCATAGCTCAGGAAAAATGGGCTTCGCCCTGGCCGAGGCTGCGGTTGAAGCCGGTGCCCGGGTGACCCTGATCACCGGGCCGGTACACCTGCCAACCCCCGATAGAGTCACGCGGATCGACGTTGTCAGCGCCCGGGACATGCTCGCGGCCTGTGAGTCGGCGATCCCATGCGACGTTTTCATCGCCTCTGCGGCGGTCGCGGACTACCGACCGGAAGTCGTCGCCCCACAGAAATTAAAGAAAGACCCTACGAAAGGTGACGGCCTGTTGCTGCAGATGGTGCGCAACCCGGACATCCTGGCCACCATTGCCAGCCGTCCGGATCGGCCTTTCAGTGTCGGTTTCGCCGCAGAAACCGAAAACTTGCTCGACTACGCTGCACGCAAATTGAAGGACAAGAACCTCGACCTGATCGTCGCCAACGACGTTGCCAACCCGAGCATTGGCTTCAACAGCGAGGAAAACGCCTGCAGCGTGATTGACCGGGAGTTGCACGCAACTCTCTTCGCCCAGACCAGCAAGGGCAAGATTGCCCGCCAGCTGATCTCTTTTATCGCCGAACGGCTGAACCAGGTTTAACTCGCATGCACGCTTTACAAGCCAAGATCCTCGACCCACGCATCGGCAACGAATTCCCTCTGCCGCAGTACGCCACGCCGGGCTCCGCCGGCCTCGACCTGCGAGCCATGCTCAAGGAAAACACCCTTCTGGAGCCAGGCCAGACGCTGCTGATCCCTACCGGGCTGTCGGTCTACATTGGCGATCCGGGCCTGGCAGCGCTGATCCTGCCGCGCTCCGGCCTGGGCCATAAGCACGGCATCGTGCTGGGCAACCTGGTGGGCCTGATCGACTCGGACTACCAGGGCGAACTGATGGTGTCCTGCTGGAACCGTGGCCAGACCGCCTTCAACATCGCCGTCGGCGAGCGCATCGCCCAACTGGTGCTGGTGCCTGTGGTCCAGGCGCATTTCGAAGTGGTCGAAGCCTTTGATGAAAGCCAGCGCGGCGCAGGTGGCTTCGGCCACTCCGGCAGCCACTGATCTGCCTCTCGGAGTGGGCAGCCTGCCTGCTCCGCCCCCTTGCGAGAGCAATCAAGGACCGAGGACCAGCATTTTTTTGCAGGGCGCCTGGCCCCCGCCAGGCCGGGCTGCTGACCGGTTCCGGAGGGGACGGAGCCCGTCAGATGGCACTTTCGCAGTACGAACTCTATGCTGAAAACGCCGTCATACCCTTCAGTTTGAGCCTGCCGGCCTGTCCTCCCACGGCCGTACTGCACCCCTTCAGATGGAGCACCCTCAGTGATGAGCAACGCAGCTAAAGTCGCCCCGAAATTCCCCGACAGCATCTTCCGCGCCTACGACATCCGCGGCGTTGTACCGCAAACCCTGACTGCTGAAACCGCCTACTGGATCGGCCGCGCCATCGGCTCCCAGAGCCTGGCCCAGGGTGAGCCGAACGTCTCCGTGGGCCGCGATGGCCGCCTGTCCGGGCCGGAACTGGTGGCGCAACTGATCCAGGGCCTGCACGACAGCGGCTGCCACGTCAGCGACGTCGGCCTGGTGCCGACCCCGGCCCTGTATTACGCGGCCAACGTACTGGCCGGCAAGTCCGGCGTAATGCTCACCGGCAGCCACAACCCCTCGAACTACAACGGTTTCAAGATCGTCATCGCCGGCGACACCCTGGCCAATGAACAGATCCAGGCCCTGCACGAGCGCCTCAAGAGCAACAACCTGAGCAGCGCCCAGGGCAGCGTCACCCAGGTCGACATCCTGCCGCGCTACGCCGAGGAGATCATCCGTGACGTCAAGCTGGCCCGCCGCCTGAAAGTCGTGGTGGATTGCGGCAACGGCGCCGCCGGGGTGATTGCCCCACAATTGATCGAAGCCCTGAACTGCGAAGTGATCCCGCTGTTCTGCGAAGTGGACGGCAACTTCCCCAACCACCACCCGGATCCGGGCAAGCCCGAGAACCTCGAGGACCTGATTGCCAAGGTCAAGGAAACCGGCGCCGACCTGGGCCTGGCCTTCGACGGCGACGGCGATCGTGTCGGTGTGGTGACCAACACCGGCAGCATCGTCTTCCCCGACCGCCTGTTGATGCTGTTCGCCAAGGACGTGGTGGCGCGCAACCCGGATGCGGAGATCATCTTCGACGTCAAATGCACCCGACGCCTGATTCCGCTGATCAAGGAATATGGCGGTCGCCCGCTAATGTGGAAGACCGGTCACTCGTTGATCAAAAAGAAAATGAAACAGACCGGCGCTCTACTGGCCGGCGAAATGAGCGGCCATGTGTTTTTCAAGGAACGCTGGTTCGGCTTCGACGACGGCATTTATAGCGCCGCACGGTTGCTGGAGATCCTCAGCAAGGAAAAATCCACCGCGGAAGAGTTGTTCGCCACCTTCCCGAACGATATTTCTACGCCGGAAATCAATATCCATGTGACCGAAGAGAGCAAATTCAGCATCATTGACGCCCTGCACGACGCGCAGTGGGGTGCAGGCGCCGACCTGACCACCATTGACGGGGTGCGGGTCGACTATGCCAAGGGCTGGGGCCTGGTTCGCGCCTCCAACACCACCCCTGTGCTGGTGCTGCGCTTCGAGGCTGATGATGCAGCCGAACTGCAGCGCATCAAGGATGTGTTCCACACCCAGCTGAAACGTGTTGCACCTGATCTCCAACTACCGTTTTGATTGTTTGAAGCACCGGAGCCCTGAATGACCATCGAACGCGATGCCGCCGCCAATACCGCCAAGGTCCTATCCGAAGCGCTGCCTTATATTCGCCGCTATGTCGGCAAGACCCTGGTGATCAAGTACGGCGGCAACGCTATGGAAAGCGAGGAGCTGAAAACCGGCTTCGCCCGCGACATCGTGCTGATGAAGGCTGTCGGGATCAACCCGGTGGTGGTGCACGGTGGCGGCCCGCAGATCGGTGACCTGCTCAAGCGCCTTTCCATTGAAAGCCACTTCGTCGATGGCATGCGCGTGACCGATGCGCAAACCATGGACGTGGTGGAGATGGTCCTCGGTGGCCAGGTCAACAAGGACATCGTCAACCTGATCAACCGTCACGGCGGCAGCGCCATCGGCCTGACCGGCAAGGATGCCGAGCTGATCCGGGCGAAAAAACTCACCGTGACCCGCCAGACGCCGGAAATGACCACCCCGGAAATCATCGATATCGGCCATGTGGGCGAAGTGGTCGGGATCAACACCGACCTGCTGAACCTGCTGGTCAAGGGTGATTTCATCCCGGTGATCGCACCGATCGGGGTCGGCGCCAACGGCGAGTCCTACAACATCAACGCCGATCTGGTGGCTGGCAAGGTGGCCGAAGCATTGAAAGCCGAAAAGCTGATGCTGTTGACCAACATCGCCGGCCTGATGGACAAGTCGGGCAAGGTCCTCACCGGCCTGAGCACCCAGCAGGTCGACGAGCTGATCGCCGACGGCACCATCTACGGCGGCATGCTGCCGAAAATCCGCTGCGCGCTGGAAGCCGTGCAAGGCGGGGTCGGCAGTTCGCTGATCATCGACGGTCGCGTGCCCAACGCGATTTTGCTGGAGATCTTCACCGATACGGGTGTCGGCACCCTGATCAGCAACCGCAAGCGTCCTTAAGCACCAGGCACAAAAAAGCCCCCGCCCGGGATCCCGGGCGGGGGCTTTTTTATCGACGCAATCTTTGTGGGAGCCGGTTTGCCGGCGAAGGCACTCACGCGGGCAACTCAAGGCCCAAAGGCCTCTTCACCGGCAAGCCGGCTCCTACAGGTCAGATTCCGTACTGCGCGCGGTAGGCTTCCACCGCCGGCAGATGCTGCTTGAGCGCCGGATCATCCGCCAGGAACTGCAGGACCTGGGTCAGGGAGACAATGCTCACCACCGGAATGCCGAAGTCACGCTCGACCTCCTGGATCGCCGACAACTCGCCGTTGCCGCGTTCCTGACGGTTCAGGGCGATCAGCACCCCGGCCGCCTTGGCGCCGTCCTGGGACTCGATGATCTGCATCACTTCGCGGATCGCCGTACCGGCGGTGATCACGTCGTCGATGATCAGCACATCGCCGGTCAAGGGAGCCCCCACCAGGCTGCCGCCTTCGCCGTGAGCCTTGGCTTCCTTGCGGTTGAAGCACCAGGGCAGATCGCGCTGGTGATGCTCGGCAAGCGCCACCGCAGTGGCCGCCGCCAGAGGAATGCCTTTATAGGCCGGGCCAAACAGCACATCGAAGGGAATGCCGCTTTCGACGATTGCCGCGGCGTAGAAACGCCCCAGCTGGGCCAGCGCCGAACCGCTGTTGAACAGGCCGGCATTGAAGAAGTAAGGGCTGGTGCGCCCGGACTTCAGGGTGAACTCACCGAAGCGCAAAACCCCGCGATCGATGGCAAAACGAATGAAATCGCGCTGATACGCCTGCATGAAAAAACCCCAGATACCACGGATTTAGCTAATTAGGTAGAGCTCGGGTATCATACACGCACGTGATTTTTGGGGCCATTTATGCGGATCATCAGTGTGAACGTCAATGGTATTCAGGCTGCAGTGGAGCGTGGTTTGCTCAGTTGGCTGCAGGCACAGAATGCCGACGTCATCTGCCTGCAGGACACCCGCGCCTCTGCCTTTGAACTGGACGACCCAGCCTTCCAACTGGATGGCTACTTCCTTTATGCCTGCGATGCCGAAGTCCCTGCCCAAGGCGGTGTGGCTTTGTATTCGCGGTTGCAGCCGAAGGCGGTCATCAGCGGCCTCGGCTTCGAGACAGCCGATCGTTACGGGCGCTACCTGCAAGCCGATTTCGACAAGGTCAGCATCGCGACCTTGCTGCTTCCATCAGGGCAGAACGGCGATGAAGACTTGAACCAGAAGTTCAAGCTAATGGACGATTTCGCCCGTTATCTGGATAAACAGCGGCGCAAACGTCGCGAGTACATTTATTGTGGCTCGCTGTACGTGGCGCAACAGAAGCTGGATATCAAGAACTGGCGCGACAGCCAGCAATCTCCGGGCTTCCTGGCACCTGAACGTGCCTGGATGGACGAGATCATTGGCAACATGGGTTATGTCGACGCATTGCGTGAAGTCAGCCGTGAAGGCGACCAGTACAGCTGGTGGCCGGACAACGAACAGGCCGAGATGCTGAACCTGGGCTGGCGTTTCGACTACCAGTTGCTGACTCCCGGCCTGCGTCGCTTTGTCCGCAGCGCTCGCCTGCCGCGCCAGCCACGCTTCTCGCAGCACGCACCGCTGATCGTGGACTATGACTGGACGCTGACCATCTAAGCGTCCTTTCACCGCCACAAAAAAGCCGACATCGCTGTCGGCTTTTTTGTGCTTGCTCGAGCTACTTGATCAGGCGCCAGGTGAAGGGGTAGCGATAAGGCACCCCTTCGCCAGCCTTGACTCCGCCGATGATGGTCAGCACCAGGGCTCCGATCGCCAGCAGGCCGAACATGAAGAACCCGATCACCACGATCATCAACAGGAAGCACACCGCCGACGCAATGGCGACGGTTAGCTGGAAGTTCAGTGCTTCCTTGCCCTGGGCATCGATAAAGGGATCGGTTTCGCGCTTCATCTGCCAGAGAATCAACGGTCCGATCAGTGTGCCGAAAGGAACCCAGATCCCCAGTAAGGCGGACAGGTGACAAAACATCGCCCATTGCCGGACTTCGTGGCTCGGCGTAGGCAGCGGCAGTTGTTCATCACTCATGGTGCTCTCCTTGCTGAAGACCTGCGCCCATCAATCGGCGAGCGCGGCTTGCTGCAGTTGGAAAATCTCGTTCATGCCTTGCTGGGCCAGGGCCAGCATCGCATTCAGTTCAGCCGGCTGGAACGGCGCACCTTCGGCAGTGCCCTGCACTTCGATGAAACCACCGGTGCTGGTCATCACAACGTTGAGGTCGGTTTCGGCAGCCGAGTCCTCCAGATAATCCAGGTCCAGGACCGGTTCGCCCTGGTACATGCCAACGGATACCGCGGCGATCATCTGCTTCAGCGGATCGCCGCCTTTCAGGCCACCGCGCTTCTTGATCACTTTCAAGGCGTCGACCAGGGCCACCATGGCGCCAGTGATCGATGCGGTACGAGTACCGCCGTCGGCCTGGATCACGTCGCAATCGACATACAGGGTGACGTCGCCCAGCTTGGACATGTCCAGTGCGGCGCGCAGCGAACGGCCGATCAGGCGCTGGATCTCCAGGGTCCGACCGCCCTGCTTGCCACGGCTGGCTTCGCGCTGGTTACGCTCGCCGGTAGCCCGCGGCAGCATGCCGTACTCGGCAGTCAGCCAACCCTGGCCCTGGCCCTTGAGGAAGCGCGGCACACCGTTCTCGACGCTGACCGTGCAGATCACTTTGGTATCACCGAACTCGACCAGTACAGATCCCTCGGCGTGTTTGGTGTAGTTGCGGGTGATGCGGATCGAGCGGAGCTGATCGGCGGCGCGACCACTTGGACGTTTCATAGGGGAACACCTGTACGGGGACGGAAAACTGCCGAGCATTATAAAGCCCGCAACCGCGCCAGGGCACGCCTAAAAAGGTCAAAGGAGCATTTACACCGCGGATGAGTCCTGTTGCGACGAGCTGCAATGCATTGGCAGCGCCAGGGTTTGGGGGCTCCGACCGCACTGCGCTACAATCCTGCGCCTTCGCAGCCTGTCGGCTTCAATTCATCTTTATCAGGCCCGCCCACCCCCCTCACGGTTGGTGCCGGCGCTGAATCGGAGGTACCTCCATGGTGCACAGCATGACCGCCTTCGCCCGGGCAGAACGGGCAGGCACTCAGGGCACCCTGAGCTGGGAACTGCGCTCGGTCAACAGCCGTTACCTGGAGCCGCACCTGCGTTTGCCGGAAGCCTTTCGCGACCTTGAAGGCGCGGTCCGCGAAGCCCTGCGCCAGGGCCTGTCCCGCGGCAAGGTCGAGTGCACCTTGCGCTTCATCGAGGAAACCGCCGGCAAACCGCTGCAGGTGGATCGCGAGCGCGCCGCGCAACTGGTCGCTGCCGCCGAGTCCGTCGCCAGCCTGATCAAGCAGCCGGCCGCGCTCAACCCGCTGGAAGTCCTGGCCTGGCCGGGCGTACTGGTGGCCGACGCCACTGACCCGCAAGCCTTGAACAGTGACGCCCTGGCCCTGTTCAACCAGGGCTTGAAGGAACTGAAGAATGGCCGCGAACGGGAAGGCGCCGAACTGGCCAGGCTGATCGACGAACGCCTGTCCTCCATCGAGGAAGACGTGGCGACCCTGCGTGAACTGGTCCCGCAGATGCTCGCGACCCAGCGCCAGAAGATCCTCGACCGCTTCGCCGACATGCAGGCCGAGCTGGATCCGACCCGTCTCGAACAGGAGATGGTGCTGCTGGCACAGAAAAGCGACGTCGCCGAAGAACTGGACCGCCTGAGCACCCACATCATTGAAGTACGTCGCGTGCTCAAGTCCGGCGGCGCGGCCGGGCGGCGCCTGGACTTCCTGATGCAGGAACTCAACCGCGAAGCCAACACACTGGGCTCCAAGGCCTTCGACCCGCGCAGCACCCAAGCTGCGGTCAACCTCAAGGTGTTGATCGAGCAGATGCGCGAACAAGTGCAGAATATTGAGTAAGGCAACTGACATGACCCACAGCACCGGCACCCTGTACATCATTTCCGCGCCGTCGGGCGCGGGCAAGAGCAGCCTGGTCAAGGCCCTGACCGACGCCAAACCGGAGATTCGCGTCTCGGTCTCCCACACCACCCGTGCCATGCGCCCCGGTGAGGTGGACGGCGTGAACTATCACTTCGTCTCCCGCGAGACGTTCGTGAAGATGGGTGAGCACGGGGACTTCCTGGAGCGCGCCGAAGTGTTCGGCAACCTCTACGGAACCTCGCAAAGCCACCTGCAGCAAACCCTGGACGCAGGTCACGACCTGATTCTGGAAATCGACTGGCAAGGCGCGGAACAAGTACGCAAGCTGATGCCCCAGGCCCGTTCGATCTTCATCCTGCCACCGTCCTTGCAAGCCCTGCACCAGCGCCTGACCAACCGTGGGCAGGACAGTGACGAGGTCATCGACGGGCGGATGCGCGAAGCCGTCAGCGAAATGAGCCACTACGTCGACTACGACTATCTGATCATCAACGACGATTTCGCCCACGCGCTGGGCGACCTGAAGGCGATTTTCCGCGCCAATCAGTTGCAACAGAAACGCCAGCAGCAGCGTTTCGGCAAATTGCTGGCTGAACTCCTGGGTTAAAACAGCACTTCCCAAAACCGCTGCAAGCGCTTTACATTGGCACTTGCAGCGTGTTGAAGGGCTTGGTTAAAAAATCAGCGCTTCCCTTAACGCTGGTGATTTTTTAAACTGTCGAGTCCGCTCGCCCATCCGGGCAGCGCGCATATTGCATTTGCTACGAGGAAGACCATGGCCCGCGTAACCGTTGAAGACTGCCTAGAACACGTGGATAACCGCTTTGAGCTGGTCATGCTCTCTACCAAGCGTGCCCGTCAACTGGCCACCGGCGGCAAAGAGCCGAAAGTAGCATGGGAAAACGACAAGCCTACCGTTGTCGCCCTGCGCGAAATCGCTGAAGGCCTGATCGACTACGCAGCCATCGCCGAAGCCGAAATCGTTGAAGATGAGCCGCTTTTCGCTGCTTTCGAGGACGAGTCCAACGAGGCCGTCTGAGCCTATGCCTGGTCGACGTAGCACGGCGCGGGATCACAGCTTACGGCAGGAGACATCATGCCGAGCATAGACGCCCTCGCCGATCGCTTATCGACCTATCTCGGCACGGACCAGGTCAATCTGGTCCGCCGAGCGTATTTCTACGCCGAACAAGCCCATGACGGTCAACGCCGTCGCAGCGGCGAGGCGTACGTCACGCACCCACTCGCGGTAGCGAACATTCTTGCCGACATGCACATGGACCATCAGAGCCTGATGGCCGCGATGCTGCATGACGTCATCGAAGACACCGGCATCGCCAAGGAAGCGCTCAGCGCGCAGTTCGGCGAAACCGTGGCCGAATTGGTGGATGGGGTCAGCAAACTGACCCAGATGAACTTCGAAACCAAGGCCGAAGCCCAAGCGGAAAACTTCCAGAAGATGGCCATGGCCATGGCCCGCGACATTCGCGTGATCCTGGTCAAGCTGGCCGACCGCCTGCACAACATGCGCACCCTGGAAGTACTTTCCGGCGAGAAGCGTCGGCGGATCGCCAAGGAAACCCTGGAGATCTACGCCCCCATCGCCAACCGCCTGGGCATGCATGCCATCCGCATCGAATTCGAAGACCTGGGCTTCAAGGCGATGCACCCGATGCGTTCCGCGCGGATCTACCAGGCGGTCAAGCGCGCCCGGGGCAACCGCAAGGAAATCGTCAACAAGATCGAGGAATCCCTCAGCCACTGCCTGGCCATCGACGGCATCCAGGGCGAGGTCAGCGGTCGCCAGAAGCACCTGTACGGCATCTACAAGAAGATGCGCGGCAAGCGTCGGGCCTTCAACGAGATCATGGACGTCTATGCGTTCCGCATCATCGTCGACAAGGTAGACACCTGCTATCGCGTACTCGGCGCTGTACATAATTTGTACAAGCCGCTGCCGGGACGCTTCAAGGACTACATCGCCATTCCCAAGGCCAACGGCTATCAGTCGCTGCATACCACGCTGTTCGGCATGCACGGAGTACCCATCGAGATCCAGATTCGTACCCGGGAAATGGAAGAAATGGCCAATAACGGCATCGCCGCCCACTGGCTGTACAAATCCAGTGGCGACGAACAGCCCAAAGGCACTCACGCCCGCGCCCGCCAATGGGTCAAGGGCGTGCTGGAAATGCAGCAACGCGCCGGCAACTCCCTGGAATTCATCGAGAGCGTGAAGATCGACCTGTTCCCGGACGAGGTCTACGTGTTCACGCCCAAAGGCCGGATCATGGAGCTGCCCAAAGGCTCCACCGCGGTGGACTTCGCCTACGCGGTTCACACCGACGTCGGCAACAGCTGCATCGCCTGCCGGATCAATCGTCGCCTGGCGCCGCTGTCCGAACCCCTGCAAAGCGGTTCCACAGTGGAAATCGTCAGCGCCCCGGGCGCGCGCCCGAACCCGGCCTGGCTGAATTTCGTGGTCACCGGCAAGGCCCGCACCCATATCCGCCATGCTCTCAAGCTGCAGCGCCGCTCCGAGTCCATCAGCCTCGGCGAACGCTTGCTGAACAAGGTGCTCAACGGCTTCGACAGCTCCCTGGAAAAGGTCCCGGCCGAACGCATCCAGGCGATTCTCCAGGAATACCGCCTGGAACTGATCGAAGACCTGCTGGAAGACATCGGCCTGGGCAACCGCATGGCCTACGTTGTGGCGCGCCGCCTGCTGGGCGAAGGCGAACAGCTGCCAAGCCCGGAAGGCCCGCTGGCAATCCGCGGCACCGAAGGCCTGGTGCTGAGCTACGCCAAGTGCTGTACGCCGATCCCGGGCGATCCGATCGTCGGCCACCTGTCCGCCGGCAAGGGGATGGTGGTGCACCTGGACAACTGCCGCAATATCAGCGAAATCCGCCATAACCCGGAAAAGTGCATCCAGCTCTCCTGGGCCAAGGATGTCACCGGCGAATTCAACGTCGAACTGCGCGTAGAACTGGAACACCAACGCGGCCTGATCGCGCTGCTGGCCAGCAGCGTCAACGCCGCCGACGGCAACATCGAGAAAATCAGCATGGACGAACGCGATGGTCGCATCAGCGTGGTCCAACTGGTGGTCAGCGTGCACGACCGCGTACACCTGGCCCGCGTGATCAAGAAACTGCGCGCCCTGACCGGGGTCATCCGCATCACCCGCATGCGTGCGTAGCCCGTCCATTACAAGGAGTCATTCATGACCAAGACAGTTATCACCAGCGACAAGGCACCTGCTGCCATCGGCACCTACTCCCAGGCGATCAAGGCTGGCAACACCGTCTACATGTCCGGCCAGATCCCTCTGGACCCCAAGACCATGGAGCTGGTAGACGGCTTCGAAGCCCAGACCGTCCAGGTGTTCGAAAACCTCAAGTCGGTAGCCGAGGCCGCTGGCGGTTCGTTCAAGGACATCGTCAAGCTGAACATCTTCCTCACCGACCTGAGCCACTTCGCCAAGGTCAACGAGATCATGGGCAAGTATTTCCAACAGCCTTACCCAGCCCGCGCCGCCATTGGCGTGGCCGCCCTGCCAAAGGGTGCACAGGTTGAAATGGATGCCATTCTGGTCATCGAGTAACACCCGCGGCGCAGCCCTCAAGGCTGCGCCGTTTTCGTTCTGAAAGGATTTCGTCATGCGCCAAGCGCTAGCTGTTTCGCTGCTCGCCGTACTGCTCGGCGGTTGTGCCAGCGACCCCGCCAAAAACGATGTGGGCGGCATCTGGATCAATCAGGTAGCGATCGACGCAGCCTCCAAGGGCGGCCCTTTGCGTGAAGCCCTCCAGGCCTACGGCCCGAACCTGGAATGGGAGCTCAATACCAAGGCTGGCCAGGCCCGCTACACCAACGGTTTCGAAACCGTCGAAGGCAAGATCATCGGCGACGGTTCCAGCACTGCAAAAGTCGAGTTCTATGGCAGCGCCGCCACCGACTTGAAGCGCAACGGCAAGCAACTGCTGCAAGTGGCCAACGACAATGAGCCCGAGCAGGTCTTCGACCGCCCCAAAGACCCCGCCCCCGAAGGCGCGCCGCTAGGCGCCAACTTCGAGCGCGCCTTGTACTCGGCGTATCTGGGTGGCAAGTGGAAGATCGTCAACGGACCGGGCCTGGGCAACGAGGTGCAGTTCCAGGCAAACGGCGCCGTCCAGGGCCTGCCGGGCGCCGATCGCTACGCCTTGTGCCTGGCTGGCGACTGCGCCTCGATGAGCGGCGGCAACGATAGCATCTGGCTGCAGCTCAACGGCCAGGGCAACTCCTGGATCTTCGTGCGCAAGGATCAACAGCTGGAGATCTTCCAGGCGGTGAATACCGCCCTGGCGGATGAAGTGCCCTCGCTGACGCCGGGCAGCCAGCAGTGGTTGCTGGAAAAGCAGTAACTACCCTGTAGCCGCTGCCGCAGGCTGCGACAAGGTCCACCGGACCTTCGGCCTGTCGGCAGCGACGCCCTCGGGAAGCCGGTCGCAGCCTTCGACCGCGACCCCAAGCTGCTCGGGCAACTTAGCCCTGCGTCGTCAGAATCGCAGCATAACCTTCGCGATAACTCGGATAGCGCGGCACCCAGCCCAGCGCCCTGGCCCGGGCATTGCTGCAACGCTTGCTGCCGGTACGACGCACGCTGGCATCGTCCGCCCATTCGGTGACGCCCAGGTAATCGCGCAGCCAGTCGACGACCTCCGCCAGAGGCGCGGGCGCATCGTCCACGCCGATATAGCAATCATCCAGCGCCGTGCCACTGCGGTCCGCCTTGATCAGGAACGCCAGCAGGCCCGCGGCATCGTCCGCGTGAATACGGTTGCCGTACAACGGCGGCTCGATCGCCACGCGATAACCCCGGCGCACCTGGGTCAGCAGCCACTCGCGACCCGGGCCATAGATGCCGGTCAAGCGCACCACAGTGGCGGGAATACCGCTGCCCAGAGCCACCTGCTCGGCTTCCAGCATCATGCGTCCGGAGTAGGCCTGGGCCTCGGCCACGGAAGTCTCGTCGACCCACTCACCGTCCTTCTGCTCATAAACGCTGCTGCTGGAGACAAACAGCAAACGCTTGGGCGCCTGGCCGCGCTGCTTGAGCCAGCCCAGCACATGCTGCAGACCATCGACATAAGCCGCGCGATATCCGGCTTCGTCATGCTCGGTGGCCGCCGCGCAATACACCAGATAGTCCGGCGACTTCTGCGGCCATTGCCCGGGGCATTGCTCGCTGAACAGGTCACCTGCAATGCCCACCACCCCCTGTGGCAAGCGCGATACGTTGCGACGCAGGCCGTAAACCTGCCATTGCTCGGCCAGCAGTTGAGTCGCCAGGCGACTCCCGACATCACCGCAACCGGCGATCAATACAGAGGGGGAGGACATCAGAAAACTCCTTTGGAAAAGGTCAAGACTAGCCCTCGCACTGGACGAACGGCTAGCAATCAAGGAAAAAAAGATACTCTATTACTTCTGTTAACAAGAATTACTTGCAATAATAACCGCCCATTTTGTTCTCGGCCCTGCGAGGCCTAGAAGGACATTTCACCCTTTTCTCCTCTCAGGTCCGGCCAGCATGACAAGCAACCAACTCTCCGTCTCGCCAACCAAACGCCCAAGCCCGCTGCGCGCCATGAGCGCGGTTGCAGCGCTGTTGTGCAGCCTGCTGCTGGCACCGACCGCAGCCTTTGCCGACCAGCACGCCCCAGCCACCGCCGCAGCCCCTGCCGCGACCGCTCCAGCCGCTGAACATACGGCCACCGACCCGACCGCTCCAGCCGCAGCCCCAGTGGCCGGCGAGCCAGTCCAGGCCGAAGGCCAGCCCGCTATCGGCGAAGACGCTCCTGAAGTCCTGGAGGCCGACAACACCCTGGGCATGGCCCATGACCTGTCGCCGTGGGGCATGTACCAGAACGCCGACATCATCGTGAAACTGGTGATGATCGGCCTGGCCATCGCCTCGATCATCACCTGGACCATCTGGATCGCCAAAGGCTTCGAGCTGATGGGTGCCAAGCGCCGCCTGCGCAGTGAAATCGCCGCACTGAAAAAGGCCACCACCCTCAAGGAAGCCAGCGCCACCGCCACCAAGGAGGGCACCCTGGCCAACCTGCTGGTGCACGATGCCCTGGAAGAGATGCGCCTTTCGGCCAACAGCCGCGAGAAGGAAGGCATCAAGGAGCGCGTCAGCTTCCGCCTGGAGCGCCTGGTGGCTGCCTGCGGCCGCAACATGAGCAGCGGCACCGGCGTGCTGGCTACCATCGGTTCCACCGCGCCGTTCGTCGGCCTGTTCGGCACCGTGTGGGGCATCATGAACAGCTTCATCGGCATCGCCAAAACCCAGACCACCAACCTTGCCGTGGTTGCCCCCGGTATCGCCGAAGCCCTGCTGGCCACCGCCCTGGGCCTGGTTGCCGCGATTCCCGCGGTGGTGATCTACAACGTCTTCGCTCGCTCCATCACCGGCTACAAGGCCCAGGTCACCGACGCCTCGGCCGAGGTCCTGCTGCTGGTCAGCCGCGACCTGGATCACCAGCCGAACGAGCGCTCCGCACAACCGCACATGGTGAAAGTGGGGTAATCAGCCATGGGCTTGCATTTGAAAGAAGGCGCAGGCGACGACCTGACCGAAAACCACGAGATCAACGTCACGCCGTTCATCGACGTGATGCTGGTGCTGCTGATCATCTTCATGGTGGCCGCACCGCTGGCCACCGTGGACATCAAGGTCGACCTGCCCGCCTCCAGCGCCAAACCGGCGCCGCGGCCGGAAAAACCGGTGTTCCTCAGCGTCAAGGCCGACAAGCGCCTGTTCCTCGGCGAAGACGAAGTCAAGGCTGAAACCCTTGGCGCCATCCTCGACGCCCGGACCCAGGGCAAGAAAGACACGACCATCTTCTTCCAGGCCGACAAAGGTGTGGATTACGGCGACCTGATGAGTGTGATGGACACCCTGCGCGCGGCCGGCTACCTGAAAGTCGGCCTGGTCGGACTTGAGACGGCAGCCAAGAAATGATCACGACGCGCCAAAGACTGACGCGTTACAGCGGTAGCCTGGCGGTGGTGTTGGGCGTCCATGGGTTGGCGATCCTGCTCGCCCTCAACTGGTCCAAGCCACAGCCCATGCCCATCCCCCCCCAAGCCATGGTGGTGGAATTGGCACCTGCCCCTGTGCCGCCTCCACCGGCGCCGCCGAAAGTGGTGACCCCACCACAACCGCCGGCCCCCGTGGAAGAACTGCCGCTGCCGAAACTGGCCGAAGCGCCGAAGCCGACCATCTCGGTACCCAAGCCGGTGAAGCAGAAGCCCAAGCCGCAACCGCCAAAGCCGGTGGTCAAGCCTGAACCGCCCAAGGAAAAGCCTTCCGAGGAAAAGCCCAGCGACGCCCCGGTCACACCGGCTCCGTCCAAGCAGCCCGCTCCTGCGACCCCTGGCCCGTCACCGGCCCAGGCCGCCGCCAAGGCTAACTGGCAGGGGGAATTGCAGGCGCACCTGGCCAAGTACAAGCGCTATCCGAGCGAGGCTCAGCGTCGAGGCAAGGAAGGCACCAACTCCCTGCGCTTCGTCGTCGATGCCGAAGGCAAGGTGCTGTCCTATGAGCTGGTAGGCAGATCGGGCAATGCCGATCTGGACCGGGCCACCCTGGACATGATCCGTCGTGCCCAGCCGCTTCCCAAGCCACCGGCAGACATGCTCAACAACGGCAGCGTGGAAATCACCGCCTCGTACAACTACGAGATCGACCGCAGCCGCGGCCGCCGCTGATCCACCGCAAGGGCACCTTCAAGGTGCCCTTCGCGTTTGTGTCGCCTGGAGCAGGCATTGGCGGGTGTCGCATTCCACCCTCGGTCTGATAACGTGCGTCTATCGATTGCAGCCGTTATGCTTGGCCGCAACCTCACGGACGCCCGCTATGACTCTTACAGAATTGCGCTACATCGTTACCCTCGCCCAAGAGCAGCACTTCGGCCATGCCGCCGAGCGCTGCCATGTCAGCCAGCCCACCCTGTCGGTCGGCGTGAAAAAGCTTGAAGACGAACTCGGCGTGCTGATTTTCGAGCGCAGCAAGAGCGCCGTGCGCCTGACCCCGGTGGGCGAGACCATCGTCGCCCAGGCGCAAAAGGTCCTGGAGCAGGCCCAGGGCATCCGTGAGCTGGCCCAGGCCGGCAAGAACCAGCTGACCGCACCGCTCAAGGTCGGGGCGATCTACACCGTCGGCCCCTACCTGTTCCCGCACCTGATTCCCCAGCTGCACCGGGTCGCCCCGCAGATGCCGCTGTATATAGAAGAGAACTTCACCCACGTACTGCGCGACAAACTGCGCAACGGCGAGCTGGACGCGATCATCATCGCCCTGCCGTTCAACGAGGCCGATGTCCTGACCCTGCCACTGTACGACGAACCCTTCTATGTGCTGATGCCCAGCGGCCACCCCTGGACCAAGAAGGAAACCATCGACGCCAACCTGCTCAACGACAAGAGCCTGTTGCTGCTGGGCGAAGGCCACTGCTTCCGCGACCAGGTCCTGGAGGCCTGCCCGACCCTGACCAAGGGCAACGACGGCGCCAAGCACACCACCGTGGAATCCAGTTCCCTGGAAACCATCCGCCACATGGTCGCCTCCGGCCTGGGCATCTCCATCCTGCCGCTGTCGGCCGTGGACAGCCATCACTACGCCCCCGGGGTGATCGAAGTCCGCCCCCTGACCCCGCCCGTGCCGTTCCGCACCGTGGCCATCGCCTGGCGCGCCAGCTTCCCGCGGCCCAAGGCCATCGAGATCCTCGCCGACTCGATCCGCCTGTGCTCGGTGGCCAAGCCGCCCGCCGCGAGTTAAGCGCTCGCAATGACTGAGCTGTCGAAAGTGCCGGTCACGGCACTCAAGGGCGTCGGCGAAGCCATGGCCGAGAAGCTGGCCAAGGTCGGCCTGGAAAACCTTCAGGACGTGCTGTTCCACCTGCCCCTGCGCTACCAGGACCGCACCCGCGTGGTGCCGATCGGCGCCCTGCGCCCTGGCCAGGATGCTGTGATCGAAGGCACCGTCAGTGGCGCCGATGTGGTCATGGGCAAGCGCCGCAGCCTGCTGGTGCGCTTGCAGGACGGTACCGGCGGCCTGAGCCTGCGCTTCTACCATTTCAGCAATGCGCAGAAGGACGGACTGAAGCGCGGCACCCGTGTGCGCTGCTATGGCGAAGCCCGGCCCGGCGCCTCGGGCCTGGAGATCTACCACCCGGAATACCGTGCCATCAGCGGCGACGAGCCGCCGCCGGTGGACCAGACCCTGACACCCATCTACCCCCTGACCGAAGGCCTGACCCAGCAGCGCCTGCGCCTGCTGTGCCAACAGAGCCTGGCCCTGCTGGGCCCGCGCAGCCTGCCCGACTGGCTGCCGGAAGAGCTGGCCCGGGACTATCAGCTGGCGCCCCTGGACGATGCGATCCGCTACCTGCATCACCCGCCGGCGGACGCCGATGTCGACGAACTGGCCCTGGGGCACCACTGGGCCCAGCACCGCCTGGCGTTCGAGGAATTGCTGACCCACCAGCTGTCCCAGCAGCGTCTGCGCGACAGCCTGCGCTCCCAGCGCGCCCCGGTGCTGCCATTGGCCAGGAAACTGCCGGTCAAGTACCTGAAGAACCTGGGCTTCGCTCCCACCGGCGCGCAACAGCGCGTGGGCAACGAGATCGCCTACGACCTGAGCCAGCCCGAGCCCATGCTGCGGCTGATCCAGGGCGACGTGGGCGCCGGCAAGACCGTGGTCGCCGCCCTGGCCGCCCTGCAAGCACTGGAGGCCGGCTACCAGGTGGCACTGATGGCGCCGACGGAAATCCTCGCCGAGCAGCACTTCATCACCTTCAAGCGCTGGCTCGAGCCCCTGGGCCTGGAAGTCGCCTGGCTGGCAGGCAAGCTCAAGGGCAAGGCCCGCAGCGCAGCCCTGGAACAGATTGCCGGTGGCGCACCGATGGTGGTGGGCACCCACGCGCTGTTCCAGGACGAAGTGCAGTTCAAGAACCTGGCCCTGGTGATCATCGACGAACAGCACCGCTTCGGCGTGCAGCAGCGCCTGGCCCTGCGCCAGAAAGGCGTGGGCGGCCGCCTGTGCCCGCACCAGTTGATCATGACCGCCACGCCGATCCCGCGAACGCTGGCCATGAGCGCCTACGCCGACCTGGACACCTCGATCCTCGACGAACTGCCTCCCGGTCGCACCCCGGTGAACACCGTGCTGGTGACCGACAGCCGGCGCATCGAAGTCATCGAGCGGGTACGCGCCGCCTGCGCGGAAGGGCGCCAGGCCTACTGGGTCTGCACCCTGATCGAAGAGTCCGAGGAACTGACCTGCCAGGCCGCGGAAACCACCTTCGAAGACCTTTCCAGCGCCCTCGGCGAATTGCGCGTAGGGCTGATCCACGGCCGCATGAAGGCCCCCGAGAAAGCCGCGGTGATGGCCGAGTTCAAGGCCGGCAACCTGCAACTGCTGGTGGCCACCACGGTGATCGAGGTCGGGGTCGACGTACCCAATGCCAGCCTGATGATCATCGAAAACCCCGAACGCCTGGGCCTGGCCCAGTTGCACCAGCTGCGCGGCCGGGTCGGGCGCGGCAGCGCCGCCAGCCACTGCGTGCTGCTCTACCACCCACCGCTTTCACAGATCGGTCGCCAGCGCCTGGGCATCATGCGTGAAACCAACGACGGTTTCGTCATCGCCGAAAAGGACCTGGAGCTGCGCGGCCCCGGGGAAATGCTCGGCACCCGGCAGACCGGCCTCCTGCAATTCAAGGTCGCCGACCTGATGCGCGACGCCGACCTGCTGCCGGCGGTACGCGATGCCGCCCAGGCCCTGCTGGAGCGCTGGCCGGACCATGTCAGCCCGTTGCTGGAGCGCTGGCTACGCCACGGACAGCAATACGGCCAAGTGTGAACCAACACTCAGTTAGTGAACCCTCGCCATAACCAAGCTGGTTATACTCGTCAAATTGTAGAAAAACGGATACCAGACCATGACAGAAGTTGCCCTCGACATTGCAACCCCACACGCTCCGTCTGTTATCCGGTTGCTGCTCGGCAAGCTGGCCATCAGCTACAACGAAGTGATCGACCAGCCGGGCCTGCCGGCTGCGCGCAAGGTCCAGGCGGTACTGCTGGACGACGCGGTCGGCGCGCTGATGGTGCTGTTCCCGCAGAGCCAGTTACTGGACCTCAACCGCCTGGCCGAACTCACCGGCCGCCGCCTGACCGCCGTTTCCACCGAACGCCTGGAGCGCATGCTCGGCAAGCACAGCCTGAGCCTGCTGCCCGGCCTGCCGGCGCTCACCAGCTCACCGTGCCTGTACGAAGAAAGCCTGCTGCGCGAGCCCTGCCTGCTGATCAACTCCGGCGAGCCCGGGGTACTGCTGGAGATCACCAGCGAAGCCTTCAAGAGCATGCTCAGCAAAGCCAGCGCCGGCAACTTCGGCGAGCCCCTGAGCAGCATTCGCCCCAACCTCGACCGCCCGGACGATGACCGCGAGGAGATCTCCCAGGCGATGCAGGCCTTCACCGCGCGGCGCATCCAGCAGCGCCTGGAAGCCACCATCGAGATCCCGCCCCTGGCGGAAACCGCGCAGAAGATCATCAAGCTGCGGGTCGACCCCAACGCCACCATCGACGACATCACCGGTGTGGTGGAAACCGACCCGGCCCTGGCCGCCCAGGTGGTCAGCTGGGCCGCCTCGCCCTACTACGCCTCGCCCGGCAAGATCCGCTCGGTGGAAGACGCCATCGTCCGCGTGCTGGGCTTCGACCTGGTGATCAACCTGGCGCTGGGCCTGGCCCTGGGCAAGACCCTGAGCCTGCCCAAGGACCAGCCGCAGCACGCCACGCCTTACTGGCAGCAGTCGATCTACACCGCCGCGGTGATCGAGGGCCTGACCCGCGCCATGCCCCGTGCCCAGCGCCCGGAAGCCGGCCTAACCTACCTGGCCGGCCTGCTGCACAACTTCGGCTACCTGCTACTGGCCCACGTGTTCCCGCCGCACTTCTCGCTGATCTGCCGGCATTTGGAGGTCAACCCGCACCTGTGCCACAGCTACGTCGAGCAGCACCTGCTGGGTATCAGCCGCGAACAGATCGGCGCCTGGCTGATGCGCTACTGGGACATGCCGGAAGAGCTGTGCACCGCCCTGCGCTTCCAGCACGACCCGAGCTACGACGGCGCCTATGCCGAGTACCCGAACCTGGTGTGCCTGGCCGTGCGCCTGCTGCGCAGCCGGGGCATCGGCTCCGGGCCCCACGAGGATATCCCCGACGCCCTGCTGGAACGCCTGGGCCTGACCCGGGACAAGGCGGACGACGTGGTGAGCAAGGTGCTGGAAGCCGAAGTACTGCTGCGGGAACTGGCTTCGCAGTTCAGCCAGGCCTGAGCCCATTCGCCGGCCCGCCCACTCCTGCAGGAGGCGGCTTGCCGGCGAAGTTTCCCGGTCAAGCCTTGGGCTTGGCCTTTTTCGGTTTCAGGTACTTGGTCAGCCCCTGGAACCAGATCACCAGGGCCGGGTTGCCCTTGATCTGGATCGACTTGTCCTGAATACCGGTCATGAATGCCAACTGCTTGTTCTTCGCCTGCAGGGTGGCGAAGCCGTAGGCGGCATCCTTGAAGGCGATGGCGAATGCCGGCTCGGGATAGAACCCCGAACGGCTGGTGACGCGCTGGTCCTTGACGAAAAAATGCCGAGCAACCTTGCCGTCGAGCGTCTGCAGCTGGAACACCAGCTCCTTGTCACCCAACTGTTGCTGGAAAGCAGGATTGTTGCGGCTGGCTTTGCCCATCAACAGGCCAAGCACCCAGAGAAGAAAACGGAATTTCATGCACGGCGCCTCAGTGGAATTATTGGATGGCCGGCGCAGTTTAACCTGTAACTCGAAGAGCGCCAGCCGATCTGTTCGATTGCTCGGAGATCGGCTGGCGTTCAACGCTTATCGCGACATCTTGTCAGACAATCGCCAACTCAGACGTTAGGGCAAGGCACCGGTGCCCAGTCACCCAGGTCCGGGTTCTTGCACATGCTGTTGACCTGGGTCTGGCCGGTGGTCGCGACCTTGTTGCTCTCGGCCTGCTTGATCTTGGCATCCTGGATCGACCTCTCGGTGCTCACCGCTTCCTGAGGCACGGTCGGCAGCTTGGGCTGCTTGACCTTCTGTGGCTGTTTTCTCTTGCCACCGGTGGTCACCGTGGTGGTATCGGCGGTGGCGACTTTCACCACGTCGGTACGCTGCACGCCCACTTGCTGCAGATCCTGCTCGTAGGCCTGGTTGTACTTGCTCAGGTCTTCGCTGGCACGGCCGTTCACCGCGGTGATCAGGTCGTTGGACTCCTTCAGGCCGCTGACGATTTCCGCCAGGCGCTTGCGCCCTTCCACGTCATTGATGGTGTTGGCCTTGCGGGAGCTGATCAGGCTGTCGAAGGCGCGCTGGTAGCAGGTCTGGGAAGCGCGGGCATAGGCCGTGCTGCGGTCGATGTCGGCCGCGCTCTTGTTGACGTCGGCAGCGTAGGAAGCGATGCGCTGGTTGTCGTCGGCGATCTGCTTCTGGCGCTCGGTGTAGTAACCGGCTGCGCCACCGGCCAGGGCACCGCCTGCGGCACCGATGGCGGCGTTGCGGCCACGGTGGTCGCCGTCACCGGTCAGGGCACCGAGCAAAGCGCCGCCGGCAGCGCCCAGGGCAGCACCGGTGACCACCGACTTGGTCATGTCCGAATCCGTGGCGCGCAGGTGCTGCACCGGCTCGTAGCAGCTCGGGTAGTACTCGACCTTGGTGGTCGAGGCGACCTTGGACACCGGAGAGGTCGCGCAACCGGTCAATACGGTGCTGAACCCGGCGGCAACCAACAGCAGGTGACGCTTGGACGTTGAAGCAAATGGGTTGCGGGAAAAAAGCATGTTCGTGATCTCGATTAAGTTTGACCAACTCGGCGCGACGCAATGTCGTCCGAGATCCTCCAGGCTCGACAGACAGCGGCCGGTCATGACTTCTGACCGGTCGATGCGAGCAGTTCCTTCAAAATCGTCGCCGGGTCGGCTCGCCGTTGCTGGCGATAATTCCCGACATGGCGAACGAATAACGTAGCGCGCGTCACCAGGCTCTTGCCGAGCACCGGCTTGCGATTGAGCTCTTCCTTGATTCGTTGAAATTGCGCCTGGATCACCGCGTCGGTGTAACGGGTGCCCGTGGCCAGGTTGTCGATGTAGATCGCCACCGCCCCGTCCAGCGCGCTGCGGCCGTTGTCGATGGCTTCGGCGAACAGCTTGGCGCTGGGCTCGTCCTTGGCATCGATGGCCTGCTGCTGGCTCTTCTTCAGGTTGGTCAGGCGGATGTTGTAGTTGTTGATGGTCTCGGCCACCAGGGCCGACGACTGGATCAGGTTGCCGGCCGCCTCCTCGCGCTGCTGGGCGATCAGCGAGACGTTGCGCTTGAGCTCTTCGTTGACCAGCCCCAGCTCCGCCTGCAGGCGCGGGTCGACGCTGGCGGCGATGATGGCGTCCAGGCGCTTGGTGGGGTCCTGCGCGTCGTCGATGGCATCGGTCAGGGACGCCAGGCGGCCCTCCTTCTGCCACTGGGCGAACAGCTCCTTGTAGCGCGAACGGGGCGCCGACAGCGCGCCGATGGCCACCCGGAAACCGGTGGTTTCGTTGCTCTGCTCAGTGCCGTCGGCGCCAAACAGCGGGTACTCGCGGCGCATCCCGGTGAACAGCGTGCCTTCGCCTTCCAGGTAGTTGCCGCCCTTGACCACGAAACCGCCGTAGGTGCCCTGGCGGCGCCCGGCGCGCACCAGCTGGAAGGACTCCTGGACCATCTCGGCGGCGTTGCCGATCACGTCGAACATGCCGATGGGGTTGGGCAGCTTGGTGCCGATGGGCATCAGGCGCGCGGCCTGGCCGGTGCCGCCGGCCACCTGGTTGAACACCGCCCAGTCCGCCAGCGGGCCGTCGTCTTCGCTGCCCTCCACGCGCCGCGGGAACAGGCGGCCTTCCAGCTCCTGGCGGCTGACCGCCTGGCCGCCGCGGGCGGCGTATTCCCACTCCACCTCGGTGGGCAGGCGCACAAAGCCCAGGCCACCGTCTTCCGAGGAACTGCCACGGCCGCTGACCGGCAGCAGGTCGCGGTGGTTCTTCATCAGCCAGGCGCTGTACACCGCGGCAAAGCGCTCGGCCTCGAAGCGCGACAGCTTGACCTTGGGCAGGCGCCCCTGCAGGCCCTCCGGCGCCTCACAGGCCGGGGCCGGATCACCGCTGGCCAGGGACTGGGCCTGGGCCATGACCTGAGCGTACTGGCGGGCAGTGACCTCGTACTTGCCGATGAAATACAGCATTGGCTTGAGGGGCACCCCGGCGCCGCTTTTCGGCAGCGCCGGGCCAATGGTCTTGCCCCAGGCGCCAGGCAGGTCCTTGAGGGTGAACTGGCCGTTGATGTAGTCCCGCCGATAGCCGGAAATGAACGACTGCTGGTAACCGCTCTCACCCTCGCTGAAGGGGTAGCCGAGGTTCACCTCACGGTCGTCCAGGGTGCCCTGGGCCAGCACGTAGACGTAGCGGAACACCATCTCGCCGTCGCAGGGCAGCGGCAGGCTGACGTCGTCCGGCAACGGCTTGGGGTTGTCCATCTTGTTCGCCGGTTCTTCGGCCCACACGGCCCCGGCCAGGGTCATGGCCAGCACGGTGCTGATCAACTTATACATCGCGAATTCCTTCACAGGCTTCTATGCGCGACACCCGCCAGCCGCCCAGCGCGGCGGCCAGGGTACTGACGCCCAGCGTCGCCAACAGGGCCAGCCCGTAATGGGCCGGCAGCAGGTGGCTGGCGTATTCGCCGGGCGCCTGCATGAACAAATGATTCAGCCCGGCCTGGGCCAGGCCATACAGGGCGCCGCTCAACAGCGCGGCAAAACCGGCGCTGTACAGCGCCTGGGCCACCACGAACAGCAGCAGCGCACCGGTGGAAAACCCCAGCAGGCGCAACACCGACAGCTCCCGGCGCTTGCGCTCCACCGCCGCCAGGGCCCCGGCGAAGATCGCCGCGAAGGCACCCGCCAGGGCCAGCCCGGCGATCACCCAGAAGACGATGGCCAGGTTGCGGCTCAAGGACTGCACCTGGGCTATGGTCTGGGCCTGGGTCGACACCAGCAGGCCGCGCTCGGCGAAATACAGACGCAATGGCTCGACATCCCCCAGGTCGCGGGCATACAGGCGAAACGCCGGGTAAACCCGCTGCCCGGCAGTTGCCTGGGCATCGCCGAGCCAGCCCAGGGCCGCCACAGCGCGTCCGTCGCGGTAATCCTCGGCGGCTTCCAGCAGCGCCAGCGGGGCGAACAGCGCGTCCCGGGCAAAGGCCTCCAGCGGCAGAACGCCCTCCACTTGGACCCGGGTCCGCTGTACCTCGCTGCGCCCCGCCACCTGCCGGCCAAAGGTCGCCTGCAACCAGTCCCCCGGCTGCACCCCAAGCTTCTCGGCGGCGGTGCGGCTGAGCAGCACGCCACTCATGCCCCGGGGCGCCGGCAAGCGCCCGAGCAAGGGGTCGCCGGCCGCGGTGGGGAGCATTTCCACGGTCAGGCCGATATCCCCCGTGCCCCGGGACAGGTCCGCGGTGGCGGCGATCTGCCGGGTACGCGGCAAGGCAAAGGCCACGTCCGGACGCTGCCCCAACTGGGCGATGAAGTCGGCGCTGAAGCGCCCGCCGCCCAGGGGAATGATCTCGCGCACCGCCGGGTCCTTTTCCAGGCGCTCGGTGAGGCTGCTCACCAGCCCGAACTTGAGCCCGAACAGCACCAGCAAGGGGGCGATCACCGCCACCAGGGCCAGCACCGAACAGGCCGACAGCCAGCTGTCGGCCCGGTAGTCCTGCCAGGCCAGTGCCGCGGTCAGTGAGGCGCGCATCAGCAGGCCTCCCCAAGCGTGGCAGTGACTCCGCCATCGGCGTCGCGCTGGCAGGCGATGCGTCGTACCTGCAAGCCGTTGGCCCGGGCCAGGGGTTCGTCGTGGGTGGCGATCACACAGCACACCCCCTGGTCCCGCGACTGCTGCACCAGCAGTTGCATTACCCGCTGGGCGTTCAAGGGGTCCAGGGCCGCTGTCGGCTCGTCCGCCAGCAATACCTGAGGGTTGTGGGCCAGGGCCCGGGCGCAGCTGACCCGCTGGCGCTGGCCCACCGACAGCGCGGCGGGTTTCTTGTGCAGCTGGTCGGCGATCTCCAGGCGCTCGGCCAGGCGCCGGGGAATGCCCTCGTCCGCCAGCCCCAGCAACTGCCGGGGCAGGCTGATATTCGCGCGCACGTCGAGAAAGCCCAGCAGGCCGCCGGTCTGCAGCACATACCCCAGGTGCCGGCTGCGCAACTGCGCCAGCGCGCTGTGGCCGTCGCCGCGCCAGATCCCGGCAATGTCGATAGCATCCCTGGCCGGGGAGAACTCGAAGCGCGCCGCCGAATCCGGGGCCAGCACCAGCGCCAGCAGGTCCAGCAGCGTGCTCTTGCCGCAACCGCTGGGGCCGACCACCGCCAATTGATCACCGGCACGCAGTTGCAGCCTGGGGATCACCAGGCTGTAGCGTTGGCGACCATCGCCGCGGCTCTTGTGCACCTGCGCCAGATTGAGCATCACGGCAGGGTCGACAACGGAACGCGGTACAGGGCATCACCCGGCTCGGCATCACCGAAGCGCACCCAGTTGGCCAGATCGTTATGGAAGGTTTCGTAGAGGCGGATCTTCGAATCCAGCTCGTCGATGAAGTCTTCCTGCTCGGCCACGCTCAGGGACAGCCACAGGTCCTGGGTCATGTTCAGCGACTTGCTGCGGTACGGCAGGCCTTCCAGGTATTCCCCCAGCACGCCGCCGTCGGCCAGGTTGCCGCCCTTGCGCAGGGCCGACGGGTCGCGGCTCATGTAGGCACTGGCGCTGGCGATTTCCTGGAAGAAATCCTTGGGCGAGGTCTGGGTCTTGCGCGCCGCGTCGACGATCAGTTTCAGCGACTGCTGCAAGTCGTTGAGTTGCAGCTTGGTGAGCATCACACAGACCTGGAACGCCGGCAGCGCCGGGTTGGTCAGGTCGCGGTCGGCGGTCCAGGCGCTGACCAGCTGGGGCGCCTGGCTGGCGGACTTGCGGCCGAGGAAATCCATGTGCATGGCGTAGCCGATGGCCGCCGACTTCTGCGCGATGCTCGGCGCCGCCGCCAGCACCGGGACTTCCTGGCTCTGGTTGCTGCGCACCTGATGCACCAGGTCGGCGAACACCGTGCCGATCTCGTCGACCCGCTCGCCGAACTTGCCCACATCGCCACCGGGCACCGGAATGTACAGGTCGCCGATCTTCGGGTTGGCGTCGGCGGTCAGCACCCGGTACTGGGTTTCCGCCTGGGCGTGGTTCTTCTTGCCGGCATCGGTACGCAGGTGCAGGGCGTAGATCTTGATCTGCTTGCCCAGGGCTGCCTGGCGCACTTCCGCCTCGTTCATCTGGGTGCGGCTGTAAGGGTCGTTCTTGCGCAGCGCCCCGGCATCGCTGACCAGCAGGATCAGGCGGCCGCCATAGCCCTTCCAGTCCATGCCCTCCACGGCCTGCATCACGCCGGCAAAGGCGTCTTCGTTGAACGAATGGCTGGAGACACTGGTGGCCTTGACCTGGCTCACCAGCTCCTGGAAGCGCTGGGGATCGCGCCCCTGGTCCAGGGTCACCAGGGTCTTGGTCACGTACTCCAGGCCCGGGGTCTTGCTGGTGTTGTTGCGAAAGCCCACCAGGCCGAAGCTGACGCTGTCCAGCTCGCCGCGCTGGGCGATCTTGCTTTGCAGCTCGTGCACCACATCGCGCACCTGGTCGATGTAGGGCTGCATCGACACCGAGGTGTCCACCACCAGCACCACCGCAGTGCGGAAGGCATCGCCGGCCGCCGGAGGAGCATTGGCCGGCAGGCGCTTGCCGCTACTGTCACTGATGCTCTGCGGGCTGTTGCCCGGGTCGATGGAAGCCACATTGAGCAACTGCACCGGCTGGCCGTTGTCGTCGAAACTCTCCTTGGAATCGAAGATCGGCAGCAGGTAGAACTGGTCCTGTGGCACCGCGCTGGCGTTGGGTTCCAGGGCCAGCACCTGCTGTTCGTCCTGGGGATTCTTCTGTGCCTTGAGCAGCAGGTTCTTGGCCGCCGCAGGGTCCGCCAACAAACGCTCCAGCTCGCTGGGCTGACGCACGAACATCACCGGTGCACGACCGGAACGCTCGGTGAATTTCAGCACCAGGCTCTGCTTCCAGTCGCTGACCTGTTCGGCCGGCAACCAGCCGGCGCTGCGACCGTCACTGGCGGCCCCCAGGCGCAGCCAGGAGTGGCCGTCGAGGTTCTTGCGCTGATACACGTAGAGCACCGAGAACGCCGGCACCGCCTGGCCCGGCGCAGCCCCAGGCTCACTGGAGAAACTCGCCCCTGGCTTGCTCAGCACCCGCTGGAACAGGGTTTTCTTGCCCGGCATCAGCAGCGGTCGCTGGCCGCCGTCGACATCCGCGGCCACCGGCTGACTGGCCGGGGGCGCCACCACCGCAGGCGTGGTGCCGGCTGTCGAGGCGGTCTTGGGTTCTGGCGCCGGGCTGTCGCCCGACAGCCACCAGTAACCGGCGCCCGCCACTGCCAGGGCCACCGCCACGGCGACCCCGGCCAGGGCCAGCACCGGGCCGCGCCGCTGTTCGGAAGACCCGCTGCCGGCTGGCGGCAGATTGGCCGTGCGCGGCGGCGCGGGCGGCTCCTCGGGCGGCTCGCGGCGCGGCGCCGGTCGGGGTGCCTGCTGCGGGATCTCGATGGACACCGGGGTCAGCCCGGCCAGGTCGTTGCCCTGAGGTACAGGCTGCGACGCAGCCTGGGGTGGCAGCGGCAAGGGCTGGATCAGCGTCGCTTCCACCTCGGCGGTGGCGGCCGGCAGGTTGTCCAGGGCCGCCAGCAAGGCGGCGGCATCCGGGTAGCGCTCGGCCGGGTCCTTGGCCAGCAGCTTGCGCAGGATGTGCTGGTAGCGACCGTGGTGCAGCGGCAGCTCCGGCAGCGGCTCCGTCAGGTGGGCCAGGGCCGTGGACAGCGCGTCGGTGCCGTTGTAAGGCAGCTCGCCCACCAGGATTTCATACAGCACCACCCCCAGGGCATAGAGGTCGGCGCGGCCGTCGATGTCCTGGCCACGAGCCTGTTCGGGGCTCATGTAGCTCGGGGTGCCCACGGCAAAACCGGCCTGGGTGAACTGGGTGCGGTCGTCCAGGGACTTGGCGATGCCGAAGTCCGAGAGCACCGCGGTGCCGTCGGCGCGGAACAGGATGTTGGCCGGCTTCACATCGCGGTGTACCAGCCCCTGGGCATGGGCATAGCCCAGGGCCGAGGCGATCTGGCGGATATAGGTCAGGCCCTGCTCCGGGGTCAGCCCGGCGGCGATGCGCTCTTTCAGCGTGCCGTTGGGCAGGTACTCCATGGCCATGTAGTACAGCTCGCCGACATTGCCGATGTCGTGGATGGTCACGGTGTGCGGGTGCGACAGCCGCGCCAGGGTCTTGCCCTCGCGCAGGAAGCGCTCGCAGAAGCTCGGGTCGGCGGCCAGCGCCGCGGCCATCACCTTGAGTGCCACCTTGCGTTCCAGGGAACGCTGGGTCGCCAGGTACACGCTGGCCATGGCGCCTTCGCCAATTTCGCCCTGGATGTCAAAGCCGGGAATCAGAATGTCCATGGTCAGTGTCCTGCGGCCTTGATCACGATGGCGGTGATGTTGTCCGGAGCGCCCCGGGTCAGGCCCAGGTGGATCAGGCTGCGCACCACGTCATTGGGCTCGCTGTGGCTGAGCACGTCACGCAGCTCAAAGTCCTCGGCGGTCTTGTTCAGGCCGTCGCTGCACAGCAGGAAGGTGTCGCCGTCCTGCACCTGCAGGTCAATCTGGGACAGCTCCAGCTGGGCCTCGACGCCAATCGCCCGGGTCACGATGTTGGCCCGCGGGTGCACCCGCGCCTCGGCCTCGCTGAGCAGGCCGCTGTCCTGCAGGTCCTGGACGTAGCTGTGGTCCCGGGAAATGCCTTCCAGCTGTTCGTCCCGCAACCGGTACAGACGGCTGTCGCCGGCCCACAGGCACACGGCCCGGGCCCCGCGCACCGCCAGCAGCACCACGGTGCTGCCCATCATGGTCACCCCACGGTTGGCGGTTTCCTCGCGCACCGCGGCGTTGACCGCGGCCAGGCCGTTGCGCAGCGCGGCGACATAGTCGTCCAGGCTGTCGGCGGCCGGAACCGCCCGCAGGCTGTCGACGATCAGGCTGCTGACATAGTCCCCGGCGGCGTGCCCGCCCATACCGTCGGCCACCAGCCACAGGCCGGTCTCCGGGGCTTCGAGCCAGGCGTCTTCATTGATTTTCCGCACCATGCCGACATGGCTGTAGCTGGCGGACTGGTAGGACAGTTGCGGCGCTGAACGCATTTAGACGGCACCCTCTTGTCCGAGCAAAAATTGCGCAAATTCACTGGCCGGCGGCAAGCCCTGGCAGCGCAACAGCATTGGGCTGATGTACTGCGAACCGCGCCCCCACCAGGCACTCGATCCCGCGCAGGCCTGGGCCGCGAGTACCGCGCCCCGGGCCTGTGGATCGCTGACGTAAAACCGCTGCAGGCCGGCGTAGTGGCTGCCTTCGATCCGGCTGGCCGGGCTTGGCGCGCCCAGGGCCTGCAAGCCCTCTTCCAGGGCTTCGAAACTGGCGCCCTCTTCCAGGGTCGCCAGCAACAGCTCTTCCACCTGTTCGAACCACTGCTCCGGGCCGCCGACCAACGAAGCCAGGTCAGCCTCGGGCTCCAGCAGCGCAGCCACGGTCAGGGGGAAATAGCGCCCCACCCGGTCGATGCTCGGCATCACCACCCCGACCGCCGCCTGGGGCCCGCAGACCCCGGGGGCCAGGGCGAAGCGCCACAACGGGCTGATCAGGTAGGCGTTCAGCCACTGCTCGCCCAGGGCGTTCTGGCTGGCCAGCAGCCCCGCCGCCAGCCAACTGTCCCAGGGGCCGATGAAACTCTGCGGCAGGCCACGGCTGACAAAATCGCCGCGGCTGGCCAACTTGCCGTACAGGCCGGGCGCCGTCATAGCCGCTCCGGCAGGCTGAAGCCACTGAGCACCCGGCTCTTGAACGGGTTGAAGGCGCTGCTGGCCCGCAGCTCGTAGGAAATGCTCGCACCGTCCACCCGTAGCCGCAGGTTGAAGCGGTCCGGCGAATTGGTGGCGGTCAGGTCCGACTGCTCCAGCAGGCGGAACCAGGCCCAGGGGCCATCCAGGGTGATCCCGGAACGCCCGGTGGCCGAAGGCGGCATGATCGACAGGCGCACCACGCCGATGCTCCCCGGGTTGGGCCATTGCATGGCCACCGGCCGGCTCGGGCCGTGGTCGTAGCTCAGTTGCTGGCCGTCCAGGTCGAGGAGGAACTGGCTGATATTGGCGTCCATCGCCACCGGCTTGAGTTCGAAACGCACGGCCGGCTGGGTACCGCCACTGGAGCGGAAGAAGGCGTCGCGAATGTTCGAAGCGCGCTGGAAGGTCTGCAGCACGCCAGGGGAAATCCCCAGCTTCTGCGCCGCGCCTGGCTGCCAGCTCCAGGTGGTGGTCGAGGTGTTGACGTAGGGCTGCAGGTACTTGCGGAAGTAGTTGTCCATCACCCCGCCGGTGCCGAAGAACTGGCCGAAGTCTTCCAGGGTCGCGTCCCGGGAGCTGCCCGGCGACATCGGGTAACGGCCGCTCAGGGACTGGCGATAGACGTTCACCACTTCGCTGACCCAGGCCGCGTTCAGCTGGTTGCGCACCCCGCCCATCATGGTGTTGGTGGTGGAGCCCACCACCGACTTGACCAGCCCCTGGACCACCGGAGGCTGGCGCTCGGCGGTCAGGCTGACCCGCGCCGCAGCGGCGCTGGCCTGGTTCTTGGCCTCGCCCAGCAGCGCGTCGCCGCTGGCCCCGACCATGGCGCTGACCTGCACGTACAGGGCGTTCATGTCCGCCAGCAGGCCGTCGATGGCCGCCGGCTCGCCCTCGCCCTTGCTCACCAGGCTGTTGAGTTCGGCGAAGTGTGCGCTCACCGGGTCTTCGCTGCTGGCCACGGCCGCCGGGTTGGCCGACTGTTCCTGGCCCAGCAGGTTACCCAGGCGTTGCTTGAGCTGGTCCACACCGCCCTCGACCTTCTGGCCCTGGGCCGCCAGCAGGCGTTCTTCCTGTTGCAGGTCGGTTTCCTTGGCCACGGCCACCAACAGTTTCTTCAGCGGCGAAGTGGGCCCGGACAGAATCCGCAGCACGTCGGCGGCCTGGGCCACGCTGGTGATCGGCACGAAGTCGATGTCCGCCAGCAAGGCGTCCCACTGGCGCAGGTAATCCTGGAAGTACAGGCGGCGCACGTCGGCGGCAAGGCTGGCGACGTTCTGCTGGTCGGCCTGATCGTGACCCAGCACCCACTGTTCTTCCGCCAGGGTGCCTGCCTGGTTGAGGCTGGCCAGGAGGAAGCCCTGGCGGTAGCCCTTGGCGGTAAACAGCCCGCTCAGGGGCTCGCTCAACGGCTTGCCGCTCTTGCGGGTGAACACCAGCGCGGCGTCACGGCCACCGGCCTCGCTGAGGCGAAAGTCCGGCACGCCGTCCGGCAGCTTGGCGCGCTTGACCCGGTCATACACCCGCTGGGCCACCGGCAGCTGCTGCAGCTGGCGGCGCAGGTCGTCGATCAGGCGCTGGTCCAGGCGTGCGTTGGGCGGATGCTTCTCGAACAGCGCCTGCAGGTGGCCGGTCAGGGCCTGGCGTTGCTCGGGCGGCAGGTCGCGGGCCAGGGTGTGATCCCAGTCCAGGGTGATCCAGGCCTTGATGAAGTCCGGGTCGTAGTGCTCGCTGTCCGCCAGCATCAGGTAGGCCTTGAGCCCCTCGTAGAGGAAGTCCGAGTTGCCGCCGCTGTGCAGTTGCTCTTCGATGCGGGTCATCAACCGTGGGGCGAACACCGCCACCAGCAGCTTGCGATAGACGCTGGCGGACTCGGCTTCGAGCATGTCGCCCTGGTACAGGCCCAGGCCTTCGGCCCAGCCCGGGGCGTCGCCGGCCAGGTGGCGGGTGGCGTTGAGCAGCGGCAGCACCGCCAGCACATCGCGCTGGGCCGGGCTGAGGTTCTGCACGTCCTGGCGCACCGGGCCGACGCGCTGGTCGACCTGGGCAATGTAGGCCTGGTTGGCCCTGTAGCTGATGATCCACAAGGTGCTGACCACCAGCACCAGGGCTACGGTGCCAGCCAGGGCGCCACGGGCGATCCATTTGCGCCGGCGCTCGACCTTGGGGTTGACCCCCACCAGCCCGCGCTCGGCAAAGGCCACGGCACTGAACAGCTTCTCGATGAAGTAGCTGCGCCCGGTGCCGGTCTGCCGCGCCAGGTGCTGGCGGTCCAGGTTCATGCTCTGGGCCATGGCGCCGATCAAGCGGTCGATCGGGCTGCCTTCCTGGGTGCCGCTGGTGAAGTACACCCCGCGCAGCAGTACCCGCTCTTCGAAGGCATTGGGCTTGAACACCCCTTCCAGGAAGCTCTGCAAGGATTCCTTGAGCGCTGCGAACTGCTGCGGGAAGCCGTAGATCAGGTCGCGCCGCGCCGGGTCGCGTTCCTGCTGCAGGCGTTCCACCAGGCGCTCGTTGAGCCGCTGCTCCAGGGCCGCCAGTTCCGCCGGCAGGTGGGCCAGGGGGCTGTCACCGCTCTTGCCGTCGTCCAGGGCGAAGGTCATGCCCCAGACCTGGGCCCGCTCTTCCTTGCTCAGGGAGTCGAAGAACTCCATGAAACCCGGCACCAGATCGAGCTTGGTGAGCATCAGGTAGATCGGGAAGCGCACTCCCAGCTGGGTGTACAGCTCCTGGATCCGCAGGCGGATCGCTGCGGCGTGGGCAGCGCGCTCCGCTTCGCTGCCGAGCAGCAGGTCGGAGAGGCTGATGGCAACGAAGGCGCCATCGATCGGCCGCCGCGAGCGCTGGGTTTTCAGCAGGTCGAGAAAGCCCAGCCAGGCTGCCTTGTCCACCGTGGCATGGCTGTCCTGAGTGGTGTAGCGGCCGGCGGTATCGAGCAGCACGGCCTGGTCGGTGAACCACCAGTCACAGTTGCGGGTGCCGCCCACGCCGCGTACGGCACCGGCGCCCAACTGGGCGGCCAGGGGGAAATGCAGGCCGGAATTGACCAGTGCGGTGGTCTTGCCGGAACCCGGCGGACCGATGATCACGTACCACGGCAGCTCGTAGAGATTGCGTCGCTCGTCACCGCCGAGCTTGGCCTTCTTCAGCAGCGCCAGGGCTTCGTCCATGCGCTGGCGCAGGGCGGCCAGTTCCTCGGCAGTGGCCACGCTGTCCGGGTCCGGCGGGGTGTCGGCGGCCAGGCTCTGCAAGACCTTGGCCGCATTCCGACGGGCCTGGATGATGCAAAACACCCGGTAGCCGATCCATAGCGCGAAGATGAAAATGATCAGCGCCCAACGCCGGCCTTCCGGTACCAGGAACTCCAGCAACGGGCCAATGAACCAGATGATCAGGCTCAGGGCGATCAGCCCCAGCAGCGGGATCACCCAGCGAATCACAAAACTGAAAAACGCCTTCACTCGACCCCCTCCGCCAATACGCTGATTTCTACCCGACGATTACGTGCCCGCCCTTCGGCGGTGGCATTGGTTGCCAGTGGCTCGGTGTCGCTGCGGCCTTCGGCGCTGAAGCGCTCCGGCTGCCCGGTCTTCGCCGCGAGGATCTGCAGCACCGATTCGGCGCGCGCCTGGGACAGCTTCCAGTTGGACGGGAAGCGCAAGGTGGCGATCGGTCGGTTGTCGCTGTGGCCGGTGATCCGCACCTGGCCCTTGACCTTGCGCACGGCGTCGGCGATGCGCAGCATCAGCGGCTGGTAGTCGTCGAGGATGCTGGCGCTGGCCGAGGCGAACAACTCGTCGCCACGGATGGTCACCACCGAACGGTCGACGGCATCTTCCACCGCCACCCGCCCGGCCTTGATGTCCTCGGCGAGGAAGCCCGCCAGGCGCGGACGCTCGACAATCTTCGGCTGGATCACCGGGCGGTCCAGGGTCTGCACCGGGATCTCGCCCAGGGCATGGATGTTCTTGAACACCGGCTCGGCGTCCGCCGCCAGTTTCAGGCGCAGGCCGAACAGCAGCGCCAGGAGCAAGGCCACGCCGATGGCGATGCCGACCCAGGGCGGCATGAACTGGGCCAGCCGGTCACGGGCCACGGTGACCCCGCGCCAGTGTGGCGACAGCTCGCGCTCGTGCTCGCCACGGGCGCTGCGGATGGTGGCCGCGGTGCGCTCGCGCAGGGCCTCGAGCTGGCTGCGACCATCGATCATCACCCGGTAGCGGCCTTCGAAACCCAGGCACATGCACAGGTACAACAGCTCCAGCAGGTACAGGCGCTCGCGCGGGCTTTGCAGGCAGTGCTCCAGCAGCTGGAAGACCTTCTCGCCGCCCCAGGCCTCGTTGTGCACGGTGATCAGCAGGCTCTGCTTGCCCCAGTCGCTGGTGCTGCCCCAGGGCGTGCTCAGCACGGCTTCATCCAGGGCAGTACAGAGCGCATAGCGCGCCAGCAGCACGTCGTTGCGCGGCACGCCGGCCGCTTCCGCGCGCTCCTCGAACTGGCGCAGGTAGGCCAGCAGTTGCGCCCGCAGGCTGGCCGGCGCCGGGTGCGCCAGGGTGCTGCGCAGCCTTGTGAGCAAGGCCAGCAGTGGGCCCGCGGCGCTTTCCAGGGGGTTCAGGCCACGGGCCTGGCCGGCCGGCAGCGGCGCCGCCGGCATGGCCAGCGACGGCGCGGGCGCAGCAGCTGGGCGCCCGGGCTCGGGAGCACGGCCACCGGGGCGCGGCATGAATTGGGTACGGTCGTTGGGCGGGGACGGCTGCCCTGGCGAATCGTCGAAAGGATGCATCGCGACTTATCCTCGAATGGCCCAGAAGGCCAGGTTCAAGCCCGGGAATTCTCCCGCGACGTGGAACGCGAAGCCGCCGGAGTGAACCAGTTGTTTCCAGTGCTCGCTGCCACGGTCCAGCTCGTAGTAGGTCGAGCCTGCGTGGTACGGCAGTTGCCGCGGCGCCACCGGCAGCGGCAGCAGGCCGATGCCCGGCAGCTGCAGGTTGACCAGGTCGCGGATGTGCTCCACCGAACCCACCTTGCTCTGCTGGGCGAAGCGCCCGCGCAGGGTTTCGCCCGGCACGTCGGCACGCACCACCAGGATGAAGCTGGCGTTCTCCAGCAGGGTGCGGTCGGCCAGCATCGCCACGTGTACGCCGTAGGCTTTCTCGACGATGGGGATCGGCGTTGCCTTGCTGTCGATCAGCATCGACAGCGCTTCACGCAGGGCCTGCATCACCGGGGCGAAACTCATGGCCAGCTCATCGTGCTGGTACTGCGGGTATTGCTCAGGGCGCCGGGCGCTGTGGGTGAAGGTCGAGAACTCGCCGGCCAGGCTCACCAGCTCGCTGAACAGGCGCTCGGGGTGCAGCGGGCTGATCTGGCTCAGGTGGTTGACCAGGGGCTGGGCGCGGTTCACCAGTTGCAGGAGCATGAAGTCGGCGATTTCCGAAGCGCCCCCAGCGCCCGATGCCACCACGCGCCCGGCCAGCGCCTCGCCGCGCTGGTGCAGCAGGCCCAGCAGCTCGCTGCGAAAGGCGCTCAACGGCTTGGACGCGGCCACGTCCAGCACTGGCGGAATGTAGCTGTCGTCCAGCACCAGAGCACGGTCGGCGCGTTTCTCCTTGACCCGCACCACGCCAATGGCGGCGTAGTCGCTGAGGCCGTCCTGGGCGGTGAGCAGACGCAGGGCACGAGAGCCCACGGCCACCGGCGCGCGGTTCTCGAACGGTGCGTTGTCGTCACGCACCTCGCGCACCTGGCTCAGGTAGCGGGCACCGCCCAGCTCTTCGCCTTCGTCCACGGTGTCCCGGGCGCCGGCGCGCTTGAGGGGCAGCGCCAGGTACACCAGGCCGTCACGCAGGTTGTCGTCGATGCACAGCGGGCTGGGCGCCAGGTCGTCATGGGGAATGTTGAACGGCGTGCCGTCGGGCAGCAGGCCACGGGCGCTGACGATGGCCAGCTTGCCCTGGGCCAGCAGGCCCTGATCGATACGCAGCTCGGAGAACCCCCAGGCTCCCGTCGACAGCGGGCGGCTGCGGGCGTCGATGAGGTTTTCCAGGTAACGGTCATGCTGCTGGAAGTGCTGGGTTCCAATGAACATGCCTTCCGACCAGACCACGCGATTGTTCCAGGACATGGTTGCTCCGATTGCCTATTGGGCAGGGCTGGATGGGGATGCCACGAGCTCGGCGCTGACCGCGCGGACGTCGAGGACGATCTGATATTGGTTGCTCAGGCGCTGCGCGGTGTTGACCCCGACCCGCCACAGGGCCTGGTCCACTTCGCGATAGCCCACCAGCAGGCCGACCTGACGGGTGGCCGGGTCCAGGGTGCGCTTGAGGGTGAACTGGTCGCCGGGCTTGACCAGCACTTCATCCTGGTCGATCAGGTCCGGGCCGAGGGTAGCCGGCGCCCGCTCCGCCAGGGCGAAGTAGTCGGCGCGCATGAAGGTGGCCGGATTCTTCAGCTCGAAGATCCGTACCCGCACCGGCGTGCTCTGGCCATCAGGCCCGGGGTTGAGCCCGCTGACCGCCTGGAAATGCAGCTCCACAGTCGTGGCGCCGGGCGCTTCCTTGGCCGGTTCGCCGGGAGGTGGTGTGTCCTTGGCACAGGCCGCCAGTACCAGCATGGCAACCAATGTCAGCAATCGTTGAATCATCCTGCGTCCTCAATGACGTATCAGCTGTCCGTGTATCCGTGTTTTTCGGGTGTTCCAGGCGCGCTCAGGAACGGCGCAGCCGGTGGGTGTGTTCTTCATAGGCGCGGCTGAACTCACGACCGAAGAGGTCCTGGAAATCGTCCTGGGCCTCTTGGGAAATCTGTTTGTAGAGTGCAGTGAACTGCTGCCAGTTCTGCGCCTGGCGCGAGCCGCTGAACAGGTTGCCCAGGCCGCCGGGGCGAGCCATGCGAGCTTCCAGTTCAGTGGGCTCGAAGCGCCCCAGCAGGTGCTTGATGGCCGCTTCCACACCGGCCATGACCGCCAGCTGGTGCGCCCGCAGGTCATCGAAACTGTCCTGCACGGCCTGATCGGGAGCCATGAATGCCTGGTTGCTGTGGCGCAGCAGCAGGAGCATGGCCTCGTCCACATTGGGGGCGAACTTCAGCGGGTTGTTTTCCACCGGGCGGATCATCGTCTGCTGCATGCGGAACTCGCCCTTGAGGCTGCTGCGGGCACGCAACACATCGATCAGGCCCTCGACCATCAACCGGTAGCTGCGACCCAGGCTTTCCATCTGGGCCTGGGCCTGCTGCGGCTCGATACGCAGTTGATCGAGCCCGGCCCCGCGCAGGAAGGCCTGGAGCAGATCCCCCTGGGGGGCGACCGGGGCCGGCGCGGGCGTGACAACAGGAGCCAGCTCCACTTCGGAAACCACCGGTGCCACGGGCGCCTGGGCGATCGGCTGCGGCTGCGGCTGCGGCTGCGGCTGCGCGGGTTCTGCCGCGAACGAGGCCTGGTGGGCAATCGGCGCGGCAGCAACCACCGGCGGGGCAACCACGGGCGGCGCACTGGGCACTGGCGCAGGGCTTGCGGGCGTCGAGCCGAACAGGTCCCAGTCCTCCGGAATCATCGCCCCGCCCTGGGGCGCCGATGGCTCAGGCGGTGCCACGGGCTGGGGCACCGCGGTGGGGGTCGGCGGGCGAAAATCGTGCTGCTCGGCCGGCACGTGGTCCGGCTGGGTGGCCGGCGGGGTCGCGCTGGGGGCGAGAAAGTCGAACAGATCGGGAAAGGTGTCCTGGGCCGAGGCACCCTGGAAGTGCGCCACCGGGGCCATGGAAATCGGTTCGATGGGGGTCGGCGAAGCCGCCTGACGCCCCATCAGCGCCTCGAAACTATTGGAGCTGTCCCCGGAAAAGGGTTCAGCCCCCGGGCGGTTCAGACTGAAATCGATGCGCGCACTGATTTCATAATCGCCAATGCGAATAACCTCGCCATCTTCCAGAGGCTCGCTGCTACCCCGGCGCATACGAATACCGGCACGGACTAACTCCACACCATTAGTACTGTTATCGGTCAAATAATAACGGCCATCCTTGTATTGGATGACACAGTGCCGCGCGGAAACTAAGCGTTCGGGATCAGGAAGTACCCAGTCATTATCGGAACTGCGGCCAATTGCCATCATTCCCTGGTCCATTAGTTTTTCAGGGCATTGACCAGGGGTAATCTTGTGATAACTAGTGATAGTCAAACACAGCGACATCGCGCCTCCTTGCTGTACTTCCGCGTGCGAACCGGCGAAGGGAAAAAAGTTCCGTGAAAAAATGAAAAGTCCGCAAAAAATCCTTTAAACAGCGCCGTTCACAGCATGATCGCTTAACTTAAACTACACGCATGACAAAAGCTTTTCGTACCGCCCCGATCTGACTCGCCGGTCAAGGAGCTATAAGGCGACATAACACTGTCATGCGGGGCGAATAGCTTACCTTGACAAGGCACAACTACTACACCAAAAATGCACAACTTCTTGAACACGGATGATGGCTCACTAGTATCAACGAGTCCATATAAACCAAGAAATGTGCGCGAGTTCACAAACAAACTAGTGCATTAATTGCCTGACTGTCCTGCAGGCTGATAGGGAGATCAAACCAGGTGGATGTACCGATGTTGCTCGCCGCGGTTTCAGCAACTTCGCCTTGTGGCGAAGACCTGGAATATGACGCGGATTTCTTGCACTTGGAGCGGGCCGCACAGGGCCAGCCCGAGCGCAGCATGGGCGACTCGATCCTGCCGGCCGAGCCGCCGGACTGGCGCAGCATCCAGCAACAGAGCCTGGACCTGCTGGCGCGCAGCAAAGACCTGCGCATCACCCACTTCCTCCTGCAGAGCACCCTGGCCCTCGAAGGCCTGCCGGGCCTGGCCACCAGCCTCGAACTGATCGACGGCCTGCTCCGGGATTACTGGGCGGACCTGCATCCGCGCCTGGACGCCGACGACGACAACGACCCCACGGTGCGTATCAACGCCCTGGCCGGCCTGGCGTCCGACACCACCATCGGCCTGCTCCGCGAAGCCATCCTGACCCGTTCCCGGACCTTCGGCCCGGTGAGCCTGCGAGCCGCGCTGAACGCCGCCGGCCTGCAGCACTTTTCCGGCGAGAGCCTGGGCTCCGACCACCTGGCCGGCGCCCTGCAAGACAGCGACCCCGAGCACCTGGATGCGATTCGCAGCGCCTTGAACGCAGCCCGCTCGGCGGCCGAAAGCATCGAGAAACAGGTCAGCGAACAAGTAGGCTCGGCCAGCGGTGTAGACCTCACGGCCCTCAAGCAACCCCTGCGCCTGGCGCTGCAGGTGCTGGGCCAGCACGCCCCGCAAGGCGCGCAGAACGCGGTCGAGGAACACGCCGATGGGCCGTCCACCGAAGAGCCCGGTGCGCCCGCAGCGCCAGCCCCGGTACGGATTTCCGGCGAGATCAGCAGCCGCGAAGACGTGCTGCGCAGCCTTGACCGGCTGCTGGCCTACTACAGCCGCCACGAGCCTTCGAGCCCGTTGCCGGTGCTGCTCAACCGGGCCAAGAACCTGGTCAACGCCGACTTCGCGGCCATCGTGCGCAATCTGATTCCCGACGGCATGTCCCAATTTGAAAACCTGCGCGGCCCTGAATCCGACTAACCCCGGAACAACCGAGCAGTATCGTCAGCGGCAACCACCGACCGACGCCAACACCGTCGCAGCAGCGACCAGGAGCACAACGTGGCGAAGCAAAGTTCTCAAAAGTTCATCGCGCGCAACCGCGCGCCCCGGGTGCAGATCGAGTACGACGTCGAACTCTACGGCGCCGAGAAAAAGGTCCAGCTGCCCTTCGTCATGGGCGTGATGGCCGACCTCGCCGGCAAGCCCGTGGAGCCCCTGGCGGCCGTGGCCGATCGCAAGTTCCTGGAAATCGACGTCGATAACTTCGACTCGCGCCTCAAGGCCATGCAGCCTCGGGTGGCCTTCCACGTGCCCAACGAACTGACCGGCGAAGGCAACCTGAGCCTGGACATCACCTTCGAGAGCATGGACGACTTCAGCCCGGCGGCCGTGGCGCGCAAGGTCGATTCGTTGAACCAGTTGCTGGAAGCCCGCACCCAGCTGGCCAACCTGCTGACCTACATGGACGGCAAGACCGGCGCCGAAGAAATCATCATGAAAGCCATCAAGGATCCGGCGTTGCTCCAGGCCCTGGCCAGTGCGCCAAAGCCTGCTGACTCCGAGCCGAACGCGTAAATCAGGACCAACGATCATGACCGAATTGATGCGTGACAATCAGGCGCAACCCGGCGCCACCGAGCAGGCCAGCGAATTCGCATCGCTGCTGCTGCAGGAATTCAAGCCCAAGACCGAGCGTGCTCGCGAAGCCGTGGAAACCGCGGTGCGGACCCTGGCCGAACAGGCCCTGGCGCAGACCGACCTGGTGTCCAACGACGCCATCAAGTCGATCGAGTCGATCATCGCCGCCATCGACGCCAAGCTCACCGCCCAGGTCAACCAGGTGATCCATCACCCGGAATTCCAGAAGCTGGAAAGCGCCTGGCGCGGCCTGCACTACCTGGTGAACAACACCGAGACCGACGAGCAGCTCAAGATCCGCGTGCTCAACATCTCCAAGCCGGAGCTGCACAAGACCCTGAAGAAATTCAAGGGCACGGCCTGGGACCAGAGCCCGCTCTTCAAGAAGATGTACGAAGAGGAATACGGCCAGTTCGGCGGCGAGCCTTACGGCTGCCTGGTGGGCGACTACTACTTCGACCAGTCGCCACCGGATGTCGAGCTGCTGGGCGAGCTGTCCAAGGTTTGCGCCGCCATGCACTCGCCGTTCATCGCCGCGGCTTCGCCGACCGTGATGGGCATGGGCTCGTGGCAGGAACTGTCGAACCCGCGCGACCTGACCAAGATCTTCACCACCCCGGAATACGCCGGCTGGCGCTCGCTGCGTGAATCGGAAGACTCGCGCTACATCGGCCTGACCATGCCGCGCTTCCTGGCGCGCCTGCCATACGGTGCCAAGACCGACCCGGTGGAAGCCTTCGCCTTCGAGGAAAACACCGACGGCGCCGACAGCTCCAAGTACACCTGGGCCAACGCCGCCTACGCCATGGCCGTGAACATCAACCGTTCGTTCAAGCATTTCGGCTGGTGCTCGCGGATTCGCGGCGTGGAGTCCGGTGGCGAGGTGGAAAACCTCCCGGCCCACACTTTCCCCACCGACGACGGTGGCGTGGACATGAAGTGCCCGACCGAGATCGCCATCTCCGACCGTCGTGAAGCGGAACTGGCGAAGAACGGCTTCATGCCACTGCTGCACAAGAAGAACACCGACTTCGCCGCCTTCATCGGCGCCCAGTCGCTGCAGAAGCCGGCCGAATACGACGACCCGGACGCCACCGCCAACGCCAACCTGGCCGCGCGCCTGCCGTACCTGTTCGCCACTTGCCGCTTCGCTCACTACTTGAAGTGCATCGTGCGCGACAAGATCGGCTCCTTCAAAGAGAAGGACGAGATGCAGCGCTGGCTGCAGGACTGGATCCTCAACTACGTCGACGGTGACCCGGCGCACTCCACCGAAACCACCAAGGCCCAGCACCCACTGGCCGCGGCAGAGGTGGTGGTCGAGGAAGTCGAAGGCAACCCCGGCTACTACAACTCGAAGTTCTTCCTGCGCCCGCACTACCAGCTCGAAGGGCTGACCGTGTCGTTGCGCCTGGTATCCAAACTGCCGTCCGCCAAGGGCGCCTAACCCATAACCGACTCAAACCTGCGGCCGCAGCCACAGGCCGCGCGAGGTCCCCAGGGCCTCGCGCAGCGGCGACAGAAGCTGAATCAACATCGTGGCAAGTGCCACACAGGGAGAAAACATGGCTGTTGATATTTTCATCAAGATCGGTGACATCAAGGGCGAGTCCATGGACAAAGCCCACAAGGACGAAATCGACGTGTTGAACTGGAGCTGGGGCATGTCCCAGTCCGGCAACATGCACGTTGGCGGTGGCGGCGGCGCGGGCAAGGTGAACATCCAGGACCTGTCGCTGACCAAGTACGTGGACAAGGCATCGCCGAACCTGATGATGCATTGCTCCAGCGGCAAGCACATCGACAAGGTGCGCCTGACCGTGCGCAAGGCCGGCGGCGAAAGCCAGGTCGAGTACATGATCATCGACCTGGAAGAAGTGCTGATCACTTCGCTGAGCACCGGCGGTTCGGGCAGCGATGACCGCCTGACCGAAAACATCACCCTGAACTTCGCTCAGGTGATGGTCGAGTACCAGCCGCAGAAAGCCGACGGCACCAAGGACGGCGGCCCGATCAAGTACGGCTGGAACATCCGCTCCAACACCAAGCGCTGATCCGCTTCGGTCGCTGCCCTGTGGCGGCGACCGGCCCGGCCCTCGCGTTGCGCCTGGCGCAACGCGAGGACGGTTGGCCAGGACCGCGTCCTCGTGAGTCTTTGGTTATGCCCCTTTTCGTGACGTCATGCCTGCGCAATCCGATCCTGGAGCGAACCCCTTGGTAACCGACATCGCCGCCCGCGATCGCTTGCAACCCTCCCTGCTGGATCGTCTGACCGACGATGAACCCGGCAACCTGAAAGAAAGCCCGGACAAACGCGTGCTGTCCCTGAGCCAGCTCAAGGCCTCGGTACTGCGCGACCTGGCATGGCTGCTCAACACCACTTCCCTGCTGGAAGCCGACGCCACCCTGCACACCCCCGCCGGTACTTCGGTGGTCAACTACGGCCTGCCGGCCCTGGCCGGGTACAGCGCTTCGAGCATCGATATCCCGGCCCTGGAGGCGCTGATCCACCAGGCCATCGCCACCTTTGAGCCGCGCATCCTGCGCAGCACCCTGCGGGTACGCGCACGCACCGCGCCCGGGGAAATGAACCACAACGCCCTGAGCTTCGAGATCGAAGGCGACCTCTGGGCCCAGCCGATGCCCCTGCGCCTGCTGCTGCAAACCGACATGGACCTGGAATCGGGCCACGTACGAGTAGTGCACGCCGACTCCCGGAGGCGCTCATGAACCCGCGCCTGCTGGAGCTGTACAACCAGGAACTGCACCACGTGCGCGAAAGCGCCGCGGAGTTCGCCAAGGAATTCCCGAAGATCGCCAGCCGCCTGACCCTGTCGGGCATGGACTGCGCCGACCCCTATGTCGAGCGCCTGCTGGAGGGCTTCGCCTACCTGACTGCCCGGGTGCAGCTCAAGCTCGACGCCGAGTACCCGACCTTCACCCACAACCTGCTGGAGATCGCCTACCCGCACTACCTGGCACCGACCCCGTCGATGACCGTGGTGCAGTTGCAGGCCGATCCCGACGAAGGTTCCCTGAGCAGCGGCTTCACCCTGGAGCGCGACACCAGCCTGCGCGCCGCCCTGGGCCGCGATACCCAGACCTGCTGCGAATACCGCACCGCGCACTCGGTGACCCTGTGGCCACTGCAAGTGGCCCAGGCCGAATACTTCGGCAACCCGTCGGCAGTGCTCGGGCGCCTGGCCGCCAGCGAGCCCAGGGCCAAGGCCGGGCTGCGCCTGACCCTGCGCACCGGCGCCGAACTGCCGTTCAACAGCCTGGCCCTGGACGAGTTGCCGCTGTACCTGAACGGCAATGACGAACAGCCGTTCCGCCTCTACGAACAACTGCTGGGCAACGTCTGTGCGGTGTTCGCCCGGGCCCCGGGCGGCGACTGGGTCGAGCGCCTGCCCCCGGACGCCCTGCGCTCGCGCGGTTTCGACGACCGCGACGCGGCGCTGCCGGTGGTGCCCCAGGCCTTCCAGGGCTACCGCCTGCTGCAGGAATACTTCGCCCTGCCCAACCGCTTCCTGTTCGTCGAATTCGCCCAGCTGGGGCGCGCGGTCCAGCGCTGCGCCGGCCAGGAGCTGGAGCTGATCGTGCTCTTCGAGCGCTTCGACCAGAGCCTGGAAGGCAGCGTCGGCACCGCTCAGTTCGTGCCCTTCTGCACCCCGGCGATCAACCTGTTTCCCAAGCGCCTGGACCGTATCCACCTGTCCGACCGGGTCAACGAGCACCATGTGATCGCCGACCGCACCCGACCGATGGATTTCGAGGTCCACTCGCTGACCGCCATCAGCGGCCACGGCACCGGCCCGGAACAGCCGTTCCTGCCGTTCTACGCCGTGCGCGATCCATCCCGCTACGGCCGCGACCAGTCCTACTACATCGTCCGGCGCGAGCCGCGGGTGCTGTCCAGCGACCAGCGTCGCAACGGCCCGCGCTCCACCTACATCGGCAGCGAATCCTTCGTCAGCCTGGTGGACAGCCAGCAGGCGCCCTATCGCCACGACCTGCGCCAGCTCGGGGTCAGCGCGCTGTGCACCAACCGCGACCTGCCACTGTTCATGAACACCGGCAACGGCAAGACCGACTTCACCCTGGCCGACAGCGCCCCGGTACAGGCCATCCGCTGCCTGGCGGGCCCGAGCCGGCCGCGCCCCAGCCATGCCCACGACGGCAAGGCCTGGCGCCTGATCAGCCAGCTATCGCTGAACTACCTGTCCCTGAGCGAACAGGGCCAGGGCGCGGCGGCCCTGCGCGAACTGCTGCGGTTGTACGGCGACAGCAACGACGCGGCCCTGCAGTTGCAGATCGAGGGCCTGCGGGAAGTCAGCAGCAAGGCGGTGACCCGGCGCCTGCCGATGCCCGGGCCGATCGTCTTCGGCCGGGGCCTGGAGATCACCCTGGAGTTCGATGAAAACGCGTTCCGCGGCACCGGGGTGTTTCTGCTCGGCGCGGTATTCGAGCGCTTCCTGGCACGTTATGTGTCGATCAACAGTTTTACCGAGACGGTGATCCGTACCACCGAACGCGGCGAGATCATGCGATGGAAAGCCAAGCCCGGACGTCGTCCGACTCTTTGAATACGCTGACGGCGATGCACGCCGAGCCTTGGGAGTACGACTTCTTCCAGGCCCTGCGGCGTATCGAATGCCTGTCGCCGCAACTGCCGCGCTTCGGTCACTCCGTGCGCCTGGCGGACGATCCGCTGCGCCTGGGACAGCAGGCCGACTGCAGCTTCGCCCCGGCCACCCTGGCCTCGGTCACCCCCGGCAGCGACGGCGCCGCGACCCGCCTGGAGCAGTTCTTCTTCGGCCTCGGCGGGCCCAACGGGCCGTTGCCGCTGCACATCACCGAATACGTGCGCGAGCGCCAGCGCAACAACGCCGACAGCACCAGCAAGCGCTTTCTCGATGTGTTCCACCACCGCCTGCTGAGCCTGTTCTATCGGGCCTGGGCCGAAGCCCGACCGACGGTGAGCCACGATCGCCCGGACGACGACTACTGGTCGGCGCGGCTGGCGGCGCTGTCGGGCCGGGGCATGCCCAGCCTGCTCAAGCAGGGTCTGATAGCCGACACCGCCAAGCTGCATTACAGCGGCCACCTGGCGGCCCAGACCCGCTACCCGGACGGCTTGCGGGCGATCATCAGCGAGTATTTCGGCCTGCCGGTGCAGATCGAGGAATATGTCGGCCAGTGGCTGGAGTTGCCCGAACGCAGCCGGGTCGGGGTGCAATCCCATCAGCTGGGGGTGGATTTCTGCCTGGGCAGCCACGTCTGGGACCGCCAGCACAAGTTCCGCATCCGCCTCGGCCCGATGAAACTGGACGACTACCTGGGGATGCTGCCCGACGGCCAGCAATTCCAGGAACTGGTGGCCTGGGCCGCCGAATACCTGGGCTTCGAGCTGGACTGGGACCTGAACCTGGTCCTGCTCAAGGACGAAGTGCCCAAGCTGCAACTCAACGGCCGCCAGCGCCTGGGTTTCAACACCTGGCTCGGCCAACCCGGCAGCGATGCCAAGGATCTAATACTGGCCCGGCACTACGCCGACCTGGCCACTACCTCACGTACACCAAGGAGCACAGAGCATGGGTGAAATCAGTCGCGCGGCGCTGTTCGGCAAACTCAACAGCGTTGCCTACAAAGCCATCGAAGCCGCCACGGTCTTCTGCAAATTGCGGGGCAACCCCTATGTGGAACTGGCCCACTGGTTTCACCAGTTGCTGCAACTTACGGACTCGGACCTGCACCGCATCATCCGCCAGTTCAACCTGGAGCCGGCGCGCCTGGCCAAGGACCTGACCGAGGCCCTGGACCGCCTGCCCCGGGGCTCGACCTCGATCACCGACCTGTCGTCCCACGTCGAGGAGGCGGTGGAGCGCGGTTGGGTCTACGGCAGCCTGATGTTCGGCGAAAGCCAGGTGCGCACCGGCTACCTGGTGATTGGCATCCTCAAGACCCCGAGCCTGCGCCATGCGTTGCTGGGGCTGTCCCGCGAGTTCGACAAGATCAAGGTCGAGACCCTGTGCGAGCGCTTTGACGAATACATCGGCGACTCGCCGGAAAACGCCCTGAGCGCCAGCGACGGCTTCAGTGCCGGTGCGGTGCCCGGCGAAGCCAGCGGCGCCATGGCCCCCAGCGCCCTGGGCAAGCAGGAAGCCCTCAAGCGCTTCACCGTCGACCTCACCGAACAGGCCCGCAGCGGCAAGCTCGACCCCATTGTCGGCCGTGACGAAGAGATCCGCCAACTGGTGGACATCCTCATGCGCCGCCGGCAGAACAACCCGATCCTCACCGGTGAAGCCGGGGTGGGCAAGACCGCGGTGGTGGAAGGTTTCGCCCTGCGCATCGTCGCCGGCGACGTGCCGCCGGCGCTCAAGGACGTTGAACTGCGCAGCCTCGACGTCGGCCTGCTGCAGGCCGGCGCCAGCATGAAGGGCGAGTTCGAACAGCGCCTGCGCCAGGTCATCGAGGACGTCCAGGCCTCGCCCAAGCCGATCATCCTGTTCATCGACGAAGCCCACACCCTGGTGGGCGCCGGTGGCGCCGCCGGCACCGGCGACGCGGCCAACCTGCTCAAGCCGGCTCTGGCCCGTGGCACCCTGCGCACCGTGGCCGCCACCACCTGGGCCGAGTACAAGAAGCACATCGAGAAAGACCCGGCCCTGACCCGGCGCTTCCAGGTGGTGCAAGTAGCCGAACCTTCGGAAGACAAGGCGCTGCTGATGATGCGCGGCGTGGCCTCGACCATGGAACAGCACCATCAGGTGCAGATCCTCGACGAAGCCCTGGAGGCCTCGGTCAAACTGTCCCATCGCTACATTCCCGCGCGCCAGTTGCCGGATAAATCCGTCAGCCTGCTGGATACCGCTTGCGCCCGCGTCGCCATCAGCCTGCACGCCGTGCCGGCCGAGGTGGACGATAGCCGCCGGCGCATCGAGGCCCTGGAAACCGAGCTGCAGATCATCGCCCGGGAACAGGCGATCGGCGTTGCCATTGGCAACCGCCAGGTCAACAGCGAGAACCTCCTGACTGCCGAGCGCGAGCGCCTGGCCGAGCTGGAAAGTCGCTGGGCACAAGAGAAGACCCTGGTGGACGAACTGCTGGCAACCCGCGCCCAATTGCGGGAAAACGTCGGCCTGGTGGACAGCGACGTCGGCGACGACAGCCACGGCCTGCGGGAAAAACTGGTGGACCTGCAACAGCGCCTCAGCACCCTGCAAGGCGAGACCCCGCTGATCCTGCCGACCGTGGACTACCAGGCCGTGGCCTCGGTGGTCGCCGACTGGACCGGCATTCCAGTGGGGCGCATGGCCCGCAACGAGCTGGAAACCGTGCTCAACCTGGACCAGCACCTGAAGAAACGCATCATCGGCCAGGACCACGCCCTGCAGATGATCGCCAAGCGCATCCAGACCTCCCGCGCAGGCCTCGACAACCCGAACAAGCCGATTGGCGTGTTCATGCTGGCCGGCACTTCCGGGGTGGGCAAGACCGAAACCGCCCTGGCCCTGGCCGAAGCCATGTATGGCGGTGAGCAGAACGTCATCACCATCAACATGAGCGAGTTCCAGGAAGCCCACACCGTGTCCACCCTCAAGGGCGCCCCGCCGGGCTATGTCGGCTACGGCGAAGGTGGCGTGCTCACCGAAGCGGTACGGCGCAAGCCCTACAGCGTGGTGCTGCTGGACGAAGTGGAAAAGGCCCACCCGGACGTGCACGAGATCTTCTTCCAGGTATTCGACAAGGGCGTCATGGAAGACGGCGAAGGCCGCATGATCGACTTCAAGAACACCCTGATCCTGCTCACCACCAACGCCGGCACCGAGCTGATCGCCAACGTCTGCAAGAACCCGCAGGCGGTGCCCGAGCCGGAGGAAATCGCCAAGGCTCTGCGCCAGCCACTGCTGGAGATCTTCCCGCCGGCACTGCTGGGGCGCCTGGTGACCATTCCCTACTACCCGCTGAGCGACGAGATGCTCAAGGCCATCACCCGCCTGCAACTGGGGCGGATCAAGAAGCGCGTGGAAAGCACCCACAAGGTGGATTTCGATTTCGACGACGAGGTCATCGACCTGATCGTCTCGCGCTGCACCGAGACCGAAAGCGGCGGGCGGATGATCGACGCCATCCTGACCAACAGCCTGCTGCCGGACATGAGCCGCGAGTTCCTCAACCGCATGCTCGAAGGCCGCGCCCTGGCCGGGGTGCGCATCAGCCAGCGCGACAACGAACTGCACTACGACTTCAGCGAGCCGGCCTGACCCCACGCCCTGCGCAGGAGCCGGCTTGCCAGCGAAGCGACCGCCACGGTGATGGACCTGGCGCCTTCGCGAGCACGCTCGCTCCTGCAGGGGGCTGACCTGGCACACCACGCATTCAACGAGACTGACGATGTTATTTCAGCAATCCACACGACTGGCACAGGTCAACTGCCCCCTGGGCCCGGACGTCCTGCTGCTCAAGAGCCTGGGCGGCGGCGAGGAGCTGGGGCGGCTGTTCGACTACCAGCTGCAACTGGCCTCCAGTGACGCCAACATCGACCTCAACCAGTTGCTGGGCAAGCCCATGGGCCTCAGCGTACAGCTGGACGGCGGCGGCCAGCGGTACTTCCACGGCATCGTCGCGCGCTGCAGCCAGAACATCGACACCGGCCAGTTCGCCAGCTACGAGGTGACGCTGCGCCCCTGGCTGTGGCTGCTGAGTCGCACCTCCGACTGCCGGATTTTCCAGAACCTGAGCATCCCGCAGATCATCAAGCAGGTGTTCCGCGACCTGGGCTTTTCCGATTTCGAAGACGCCCTGAGCCGCCCCTACCGGGAGTGGGAGTACTGCGTGCAGTACCGCGAGACCAGCTTCGATTTCGTCAGCCGGCTGATGGAACAGGAAGGTATCTACTACTTCTTCCGCCACGAGAAGGACCGCCACGTGGTGGTGCTGGCCGACGCCTATGGCGCTCACAGCAGCGTGCCCGGCTACGCCTCGGTGCCCTACTACCCGCGAGACGAGCAGCAGCGCGAGCGCGACCACATGTTCGACTGGCACCTGGCCCAGGAGGTGCAGCCCGGCTCGCTGGAGCTCAACGACTATGATTTCCAGCGCCCCAGCGCCCGGATCGACGTGCGCTCGGCCATGCCGCGGCCCCACAGCGCCGGCGACTACCCGCTCTACGACTACCCCGGCACCTACGTGCAGAGCAGCGACGGCGAGCACTATGCCCAGACCCGTATCGAGGCCCTGCAAAGCCTGCATGAGCGCATCGAGCTCAGCGGCAACGCCCGGGGGTTGGGGGTGGGCAACCTGTTCAGCCTCACCGGCTTCAGCCGCCAGGACCAGAACCGCGAATACCTGATCGTCAGCATCCGCTACTACCTGGTCCAGGAAAGCCTGGAGAGCGGCGCTGGCGGCGGTTCGGCGCAGTTCGAGAGCCACCTGACCTGCATCGACGCCCAGCAGAGCTTCCGCCCCCTGGCCACCACCCACAAGCCCATGGTCCAGGGCCCGCAGACCGCGCGAGTGGTGGGCCCGGCCGGGGAAGAGATCTGGACCGACCAGTACGGCCGGGTCAAGGTGCACTTCCACTGGGACCGCCACGACCAGTCCAACGAAAACAGCTCGTGCTGGATTCGCGTGTCCCAGGCCTGGGCCGGGAAGAACTGGGGCTCGATGCAGATCCCGCGCATCGGCCAGGAAGTCATCGTCAGCTTCCTGGAAGGCGATCCCGATCGCCCGATCATCACCGGCCGGGTCTACAACGCCGAACAGACCGTGCCCTACGACCTGCCCGCCAACGCCACCCAGAGCGGCATGAAGAGCCGTTCGAGCAAGGGCGGCAGCCCGGCCAACTTCAATGAAATCCGCATGGAAGACAAAAAGGGCGCGGAGCAGCTGTACATCCACGCCGAGCGCAACCAGGACATCGTGGTCGAGGTCAACGAAAGCCATTCGGTGGGCAACAACCGCAACAAGAGCATCGGCCACGACGAGTACGTGACCATCGGCAACAAGCGCACGCGCATCGTTCAGCACGTGGATGAGCTGCGGGTCGGCGAGAAGAAGCTCGACAGCGTCGGCCAGAGCTATGTGATCGAGGTCGGCGAGCGCCTGCGCCTGGTATGCGGGGCCAGCATCCTGGAGCTCAACGCCAGCGGCCAGATCAACCTGTGCGGGGTCAACATCAGCGTGCATGCCTCGGCCGATGCCGAGATCAATACCGGTGGCGTGCTGCACCTGAACAACGGCGGCGGCCCGGGCACCACCACCGAGGGCCAGGGTGTGCAGGGCGCCATCAGCGCCAAGGCCAAAGCCCCCTTTTCCGCCCCCAAAGGCTAATGAACGGACGCCCTTGTCATGACCTATCGCCTCAATGAATTGCAGTTCCAGCTGCCTGCCGGCGAACTGCAGGACGCCTCGATCAATATCCTCAAGTTCCCGGCCCTGGGCACTTCGCTGATCGTCAGCCGCAGCCTGCTGGGGGAAGGCGAAACCCTGGAGAGCAACCTGGCCAGCCAGCTGCAGCGGCTGGAGCAGCAAGTCCAGGACCTGCGCTGCCAGGCTCCGCAACCGGTGCAGCTGGGCCCGGCCCAGGACATCCAGGGCCTGGAGCTGCGCAGCCAGTTCAACAAGGGCAAAGAACAGGTGTTCCAGTTCCAGCTGGCCCTGGTGCTGCCCGGCACCCGACAGATGCTCGCCATGAGCTACGTCAAGGCACAGAAGCTCGGCGACGCGGAAGCCGCCCATTGGGCGCAGATCAAGAACACCCTGGTGCTGGGCTGAGGCAGGGCCATGTCTGACGCACTGTGGGCCGCCCGCCTGGGTGACGGGCTGGAACACACCTCGATGATGGCCGACATTCTCGGCGGTGTGCTGGAGGTGGCGGCCAACGTTGCCATCGGCGCCCTGGCGACCATGGCAGTAGCCGCGGCGGCAGGCATCACCGTGGCCACCGGCGGCCTCGGCGCCTGTGTGCTGGGGCTGGTGGTGGGCGTCGTCGTCGGCGTGGTCATGAGCAAGACCGGAGCCGACAAGGGCCTGAGCAATTTATGCGAGGGCATCGCCAACGCCCTGTTCCCGCCCTCGATCCAGGCCACCATCGCCAGCGGCTCGAAAAAGGTCCTGACCAACAACAAGCCGGCGGCTCGCGCGGCCGGCATCGCACCGCCGACACAGATCAGCGGCGACGGCGCCGAAGAAGGCGAAGCCACCGACACCCCGTCGGCAACGCCCGAGGAAGGGCCCGGTTTCCTCGACATGGCCAAGGAGTTTTTCTCGCAGATGTGGCGGCCCACCGTGGCCTCCCCGGCGCCAGGCTCCCAGACCAAGGAACTGGACCTGGTGACCTGCACCAAGCACCCGCCGATGCCGGTGCAGTATCTGGCTGAAGGCTCGGAAAAGGTCAGCATCGACGGCCAGCCGGCAGTACGCAGCGGCGACCGCAGCACCTGCGATGCCAAGGTAGTGTCGGCCGGGCCTATCTCCCCGAACGTGACCATCGGCGGTGGCTCGGTGGTGGTGCGCGAGATCCGTAGCGGCAAGACCCCGGGGGTGGGCCTGGCGGTGACCGTGCTGATGATGCTCAAGGGCGGCAAGGGCAAGTTCCTCAGCAACCTGCCGTGCATGCTGATGGCCGGGGTCAATTCGTTTGTCGTCAGCCAGGCCACCAATGCTTTGACCCAGGCCGTCGTCGCCTCGACCCACCCGGTGCATGCAGCCACCGGGGCCAAGGTGCTCGGAGCCGACGACGATCTGGATTTCACCCTGCCCGGGCTGATGCCCATCGAATGGCAACGCTTCTACAACAGCCGCGACGAACGTCGTGACGGCCTGCTCGGGGCCGGCTGGAGCTTGCCTTACGAGATCAGCGTCCAGATCGAGCCCCACCCCGAAGGGGGCGAGCGCCTGCTCTACATTGATGAGCAAGGACGCCGCATCGACATGGGCTCCATTGCCCTGGGTGCAGGAGCCTTCAGCCCCGGTGAAGGCTTGAGCGTGCGACGCAACGAGAACGGACAGTTGCTGATCGAAAGCAGCGACGGTATCTACCGTCTGTTCGAGCCGCTGCCGGGCGACTCCTCGCGGCTGCGCCTGAGCCAGCTGGGGGACCGCAACGACAACCGTCTGCACCTGGAGTACGACTCGTCCGGACGCCTCTGGCTGCTGCGTGACACCTTTGAACAGGCGCAGCTCGAACTGAGCTACAGCACGCTCTGGCCCGGTCGGATTGCCCAGGTCGAACGGCTGTACCCCGACCAGCAACGGGAAGTGCTGGTCAGCTACGACTACGATGCGGCAGGAGACCTGGCACAGGTGCGCGATAGCGAAGGCCAGGTACAGCGTCGCTTCGCTTATGACGCCGGCCACCGGATGACCGAACATCAATTGGCCACCGGGCTGCGCTGCTTCTATCAATGGACACAATTTGCCGACCAGCAGTGGCGAGTGACCCGTCACTGGACCGACGAAGGCGATAGCTATCAGTACGACTATGATCTGGAGGCGGGAATCACCCAGGTCACCGACAGCCTGCAACGCCTCAGCCGCCGCCGCTGGAACAGCCAGTTGCAGATCGTCGAGTACACCGACAACCTCAACCAGACATGGGCCTTCGAGTGGAACGATGAGCGCCAACTGCTCAGCGCCACCGACCCCTTGGGAGGGCGCTATGCCTATAGCTACGACGAAACCGGCAACCTGATAGCCGAGACCGATCCTCTGGGGCACAGCCATTCGACCTTGTGGCTGGAGCACTGGTCGCTGCCACAGACCCTGACCGATCCCGCCGGAGAAAGCTGGCACCTGCGCTACGATCCCCGGGGCAACTGTATCGCCGAAGTAGACCCGCTGGGCCAGGTGACCCAGTACCGCCATGACGCGCACGGCCAGGTGGTGGAGATCATCGATGCCGCGGGAAGAAGCCGGAAGATGCGCTGGAACTCGTCCGGGCAACTGCTTGAACACCTGGACTGCTCGGGCTATCCAACCCGCTTCGAATACGATCGACGCGGCAACGTGAAAGCCATCATCGATGCCCATGGCGAGCACACCCGGTTCCATTACGACTGCCAGGGACGGTTGCTGAGCAGTCAACTGGCCGATGGGCGCGCCGAGCATTTTCAACGCAGCAGCAACGGTCAGCTACAGGGCTACACCGACCCTTCCGGCTACACCACGCTCTACCAGTACAACCGGCGCGGGCAGATACGCCAGCGCATCGACGCTCACGGCCGACAGGTCCGGTTCGACTATGACGCGTACGGACGGCTGCTGGCGCTCACCAACGAGAACGGCGAAAGCTATCGCTTTGCCTGGGACGCCGGCAACCGCTTGAGCGAACAGCAGGACCTCGACGGCAGTGCCAAACGCTATGGCTATGACCTGCTGAACAACGTCGTCGAACTCCAGTCCCACCCCGCCCCTTATGGCACCGGGCTGAGCGCCGTGCCCGTGCAACCTATCGCGCCGATCATCCACCGGTTCGAGCGCGATGCCGTGGGACGGCTGCTGGCCAAAATCACAGACGATGGCCGCAGCCAATACACCTACGACCCCTTGAACCAACTGACCGCCGCCAGCTTTACCGACAACCTCGGCAACCAGCAGGCACTGAGTTTCAGCTACGACGCCCTGGGCCAATTACTCGAAGAACACACCGTGGCCGGCAGCCTGATCCATCGATACGACGAACTGGGCAATTTGACTCAGACCCAGCTACCGGACAAGCGTTGGCTCAACCGGCTCTATTACGGCAGCGGCCATCTGCACCAGATCAATCTCGATGGCCAGGTAGTCAGCGACTTTCAACGTGACCGCCTGCACCGTGAGATGCTGCGTACCCAGGGTCAGATCAGCACTCGCAGCGAATACGACCGTTGTGGCCGCCTGCGCGCACGCCTGCAGCATTCCAGCCTGCTGGCAAACACCTTGCCAACAGCCCCGGAGCGACACCTGGAGTACGACGATAGCGATAATCTGGTGGGCCTGGCCGAGCGACATGCCACCGGGCAACATCGGCAACTGTTCCATTACGACGCGACCGGGCGAATCATTGCCAGCCAGGACGGCCTGCAGGGCCAGAAAGAAACCTTCGCCTATGACGCCGCCGCCAATTTGCTTGATGGCCCGAAGACGGGCGCCGGGCTGGTGGTGCACAACAAATTGCTGACCTACCAGGACAAGCGCTACCGCTATGATGCCTTCGGGCGAATGATTGAAAAACGCAGTGGTCGGCGAGGCGTGCAACGTTTTGCCTACGACGCCGAACACCGGTTGATCGAAGTGCGCAATCAGACCTCCAGCGGCGAAACCCTGGTCAGGATGCGCTACGACGTCTTGGGTCGCCGCATCAGCAAGAGCGAGTACGACAGCCAGGGCAACCTTCTGGGTGAAACGCGATTCGTCTGGGATGGCCTGCGGCTGCTGCAGGAACAGCGTAATCAACAGACCAGCCTCTATGTCTATGAAGACCTGGGACATGCGCCCCTGGCGCGGGTCGACGGCCTCGGCGCGCAGCAGAAGATCCGCTACTACCACAACGACCTGAATGGCCTGCCTCAACAGCTTTGCGAGCCTGACGGCCATAGCGTCTGGCAGGCCCGCTATCAGGTCTGGGGCAACACTGTCGAAGAAATACGCGAGCCCTACTACATCGAGGAACAGAATCTCAGGTTCCAGGGCCAGTACCTGGACCGCGAGACTGGATTGCACTTCAACACGTTCCGTTTCTACGACCCGGATATCGGGCGCTTCACCACGCCGGACCCCATCGGCCTGGCCGGAGGCTTGAACCTTTATCAGTACGCTCCCAACCCAATCGGTTGGATCGATCCGCTGGGCTGGATCTGCAAATCGGCCTACAGCGGCAGAAGGGGCACTACAAAAGCCAAAGCTGACCTCGAGAGGAACGGTTTCACTGTGGTAGGTGAAGAATTGACCATGAAGGTCAAACACCCTGTCACCCAGAAGTCCTATCGCATCAGGGCAGATATCATCGCCAAGGACAAAGCCGGTAACTACCACGTGTTCGAAGTCAAAAATGGCAGCGGCAAACTGACCAAGAACCAACAGGGATCGGGAATGTTCGACATGAGCAATCCGGCCAATACGAACGGTGGCCTGGGCGGTGGCCTGATCAAACCGTCGGGCGCTACCCAGGGCCAGTTCGAAGTTGCGACCAAAACCGCCAGAGGTACCCAGTTCGGTGGCAATGGCGCACAGCATTCGGCCACCTTCTGGCTTCTTCGCTATTGAACGAGTAATCGAGAAATGAAAGCAGACACCAAGGAATTGCGCAGCAACTTTGAAAAGGCGCTCCAGCTTTTTTTGAAGAGCGAGCTCTCGGGTTACCCCGGAGTAAAAGTCACCAAGAACAAAGTGGTGGTTGCACAGAAAGAATCGGGCGCCGTGGCGACCCTGCATTTCGAATACCTGGCCAACACCCGCGCCTACGAAATCCTCATCTTCGTCGAACACCCGGCCCTGCAGGCCGAGATCGACCAGATAAACCCGCCCTACCCGTCCAACCTGGCCAATCCGAAATTTATCTACAGCTTGTCGACGGTCAGTGAAAAAGCTGCCTGCCCGCTACTACCCGTGACAGAGCAAGGTATTGAAAATACCTGCCAGGTTATTCTGCGCCAGCTCCAGGATGTTCACCTGCCTATTCTGTTCAACCTCTTCAACGTCAGCCCCGCGCTGGTGAGCGATGTCATAGACAGGCCAAAGTATTACTCCTATCCGGTCCCACTGATTTTCATCGCCTTGAAAACCAACAAAATCAAACCGGACGACGAAACGCTAGCGAAGATCATGAGCGAGCAGACCCTGGGCTACACCGGTCATCAGGACCTGAAAGAGTCGTTCAACAAGCAACTACTGGCAGCACTGAACTGAGCGCCTGCTGGAGGCCGGGTCAAATCGCCGAGCCGCGATTCTTGCCCGGCTTGATGATCAGCAACGCGTCCAGCTCGCGCTTTCTGGCGCGGCTGACGAACGCCAGCGCGGCCTGCAGATCCTGTTCGAACTGTTCGAAGGTCGCGCGCTCGATGGCGTAGTACTCCTCGTAGTCGACCACCCCAAGGCTCACCGGAAAGGTCAGGTAGTACTGGCCGGTGGATTCCTCGATGCCCATCGAGAACATCTCCTCGCGACTGACGAACAGATCGTTGAACTTCATGCGGTTCCTAGAGTTCGGCTACCGGGCAATGCGCCTCAGGGCAGGTTGACCGATCAGGCTTTCGAAGGCTGCGGCTTGAGGCTCTGCATGGCCTGTTTCCAGGCCGGCTCATGATGCACCAGGTCGTTGACCGTGGTGGTCAGGGTGGTGATCAGCACGGCCGGCTTACGCTCGATGAAGACCTGGCGCAGCATCAGCTCGCGCCCTTCGCGTTTCCAGCTGTAGTCCAGCAGCACGGCGGCATGGCCCTGCATGTCGAAGTCCCAGCGCTTGATCAGGTTGAAACCTGGCAGTTGCTGCTCGGCAGCCTTCAGCTGCGCGGCGACATAATCGGCAAAGGCGGCGTCGCCCTGGCTCGGGTCGCGGCTGATGACGAAGCTGGCTTCCTGGGCACCGCCAACGGCTGGCAGCTTGAAGATATTGATGCTCTGGTCCTGCCAGGCGTCAGGAATATCGAGATCGGCTTCTTGAATGCGGTAGGTGGACAAGAGTTTGGCGTTCCATGCTGAAAGGGTGATTCGGAGAGTGGCAAATATTCAGGCAACGGCCGGCAACAATCAAGGAACCACTCGGCAACTCTGCGCAGCGGCCGTGGCCCCTCAACGCGCTTCCAGGCAGGACGCGTAGGCACGGGCGAAGCCTTGATCGAACTTGAGGGCCTGGGGCTCTTCGGGGTCGATGCTGACGTTCCACAGGGCCTGCTGCGGCACGTCGTAGCGGACCCAGCCGATGATCCCGCTGCCGGAGGTTTCGTAGAACAGCTGCAGGCTCAGCTGGTCGCCATCGTCGCGGTCGATCAGCAGCTTGAGGTGCTCCGGGGTGGTGAAGTCGCGGTAGGGAAAATCGCTGCTGCGCACCAGTTCGGTGAGGTAGCCGTAGCAACCCTTGCCCGGGTTCGATTCATCCGCCAGGGCGGGCGTGGCCGCGCAGGCGATCAGCAGGCCCAGGCCTGCCAGGTTCAGGTACCGCATGATTGCCCCTTGAGGGTGAGGGTTTCGACCTGGTCGTTCATCTCGATGCGCGCCAGCACCTGGCGGTCGTGAGACTCCTGGTACTCGCTGAAATTGTTGCGCTTGAGGATGTTCAGGGTGACCCGGATATGAGCGCCGGTGTTCTGGTACTCGCTGCGTTCCAGGCCCTGGGCGGCGCCGGTGAGTTCCACCAACTGGCCGGCGGTCTTGAGGTAAAGAAAGCGCTGGTCCACTTCCACCAGCAGGCGCGGAGCCTTGGGCGCTACGCTGTAGTCCTCGCGGGCCAGGGAATAGCCGCAGAGCCAGGCGCCGGAACTGTCGTATTTCTGGCTGTGGAACCAGCTGAGGGCCTCGCGATAGCCGATCTGCTCCAGTCGCGAGTCGTTGCCGGCAGCGGCCGATGACAGGCCAAGGCTGAACAGGCAGCCCACGACCAGGGCAACTAAACCGGGGCTTGCCAGGCCGTGCAGCAGGGCGGCCCATGAAAGGGGGCTGTCAGTGGGGCGGGTCATCCTTGGCCTTAGATCAAAAATCGAACGATCGCGCATCCTAGCCACGCCAAAGCGGCTTCGCAAGAACATCTGCGGGCAAACGGCAGGCAAAAAAATAGGCACCCGATGCGCTCGGCGTGCCTATTTCCCCTGCGTGCTCCCGCTGCCGGGAGCCCGCTCAATGCTTATGGGTTGACGCTGTCTTTCAGCGACTTGCCCGGTTTGAATGCCACGGTGTTGCTGGCCTTGATCTTTACCGGCTCGCCGGTCTGCGGGTTCTTGCCGGTGCGGGCGCCACGGTGGCGTTGCAGGAAGGTGCCAAAACCAACCAGGGTGACGCTGTCTTTGCGGTGCAGAGCCCCGGTGATCTCTTCAAGAATGGCGTTGAGCACGCGATTGGCCTGCTCTTTGGTCAGGTCCGCTTTTTCAGCAATGGCTGCGGCGAGTTCTGGTTTACGCATAGTGTGAAGCCTCTTTGACGGTTTTTTGTTGTTATGTCCGTGCTGTTCACGGGAACAGCGCCCAAGGCGCCGCAGGCTCTACGCTGCGGCAGACGGGTGTGAGGATGGCACGCGCTTGAGAGTGGCGCCAGTCTCCCCGCGACCTTTGTGAGGGCAAGAACCGGGTTATTCCGACAGAACGACCGGTATTTAAGCCAGCAGCGCAGGAAGTTCCTTGTTCAGGGCCAGTTTTTCCATCACCGCGGCCCCGGTCAGGGCGTAGCCCAGCAACTGGCCTTCGGCGTTGCGGCACAGGACCTTGATGTCGGCCCCCTGCCCTTCTGCAGTCCATACGCCTTCGGCGCCACGGGGCGGCGGCGACACCACCAGGGGGCAGACCGGAGTCTTGACGGTGATCGGCATCGGCCCGTAGCTGACCGCCGTCGGCTTGCCCGCCAGGGTCTGCGCCAGCGCCCGGGCGCAGCTCATCAGCGGCATCACGTACAGCAGGTTGAGACCGTCGACCTCGGCGCAATCGCCCAGGGCATAGATATTGGCGTGGGAGGTTTTCAGCTCGCGGTCCACCACCACTCCGCGATTGACCACCAGCCCGGCGGCAGCCGCCAGGTCGATGCGCGGGCGCAGGCCGATGGCCGAGACCACCAGGTCGCAGGCGATCACCTGGCCATCGGACAGGTGGGCTTCCAGACCGTCGGCGCTGCGCTGCAGGCGGTTGAGCACCGGGCCCAGGTGGAAGCGCGCGCCCAGGCTCTCCAGCCCGGCCTGGACCGCCGCCGCTGCGGCCGGGTGCAGCAGGGTCGGCATCACCTGCTCGCAAGGTGCCACCAGGTCCACGCTGTAGCCGCCGAGGATCAGGTCATTGGCGAACTCGCAGCCGATCAGCCCGGCGCCCAGCAGCAGCACCCGACGCTTGCCGGCCGCGGCGCTGCGAAAGCGCGCGTAGTCTTCCAGGTCATTGATGGGGAAAATCAGTTCGGATGCGTCGCCCTGCACCGGCACCCGCACGGTTTCCGCGCCCCAGGCCAGGATCAGGTCGCGATAGGCCACCGCTTCCTCGCCGATCCACAGACGCTTGTGGCCCGGGTCGATGCCGCTGATGCGGGTGTGGGTGCGGACCTCGGCCTTGAGCTGCTCGGCCATGGCGCCAGGCTCGGCCATGCTCAGGCCGTCGGCGTCCTTGTTCTTGCCGAAGCCGGTGGACAGCATCGGCTTGGAGTAGGAACGGCCATCGTCGGCAGTGATCAACAGCAGCGGTGTCTCGCTGTCGAGCTTGCGAAACTCCCGGGCCAGGTTGTAACCCGCCAGGCCCGTCCCCACGATCACTACCGGTGCGCTCATTCCCTGCTCCTTGTTATTGGTTGTTCAAGCCACAAAAGTCGATCAAGCGATCTCGATCATTTCGAAATCCATCTTGCCCACGCCGCAGTCCGGGCAGAGCCAGTCCGCCGGCACATCTTCCCAACGGGTACCCGGCAAAATACCGTCGTCCGGCCAGCCTTCCGCTTCGTTGTAAATCAGGCCGCAGACCACACATTGCCACTTTTTCATTGATGCATTTCCTCAAGGGTTCAGGCTTCGCCGGTGGGTCGGTCGATGGATCGACTCTAGAAGGCCACGCTGATCAGCGTCCGGCACTGGGGTTTTTTACTGATCACTACCGGCAGATGCAAGCACGTTCGTGCCGCCGGGCGTCCTGGATCAATCAAAACCGGCGATCGCCATGCTAAGCTCGCCGCCTCATTTGCTGCCAATACTGACCCACTGTGCCGCACTCAATGCCCCCCGCCCCGGCCCCCACCTGGCTGGTGCAAAGCCGTTTGTCCCCCTTCCCCGGCGCAGCCGTTGCCAACTGGCTGTTCGATGAAGGGTCGCTGACCCGGCGCCTGACCCGGCTGTCCCACAACGCCTTCAGCGTCACCCCGCTGGTGCAAGAGTGGCAAATCCTGCGCAACGACGAATGCGCCGCCCTGGGCCTGCCCGAACAGAGCGAAGGCTGGGTGCGCGAGGTGTACTTGCGCGGGCACGGCCAGGCCTGGGTGTTCGCCCGTAGCGTCGCCGCCCGCAGCGCCCTGCTCGAAGGCGGCCTGAATATCGACGAACTGGGCAGCCGCTCCCTGGGCGAGTTGCTGTTCTGCGACCAGGCCTTTACCCGCCAGCCCATCGAAGTCTGCCGCTACCCCCGGCACTGGCTGCCCGCCGCCGTTGCCGACAACGGCCTGTGGGGCCGTCGCTCACGCTTTGACCGCGGGGCCCTGAGCCTGCTGGTGGCGGAAATCTTCCTGCCCAGCCTGTGGACCGCCATAGACGCCCGACCGGAGGCCTGCTGATGTACCTGAGCCTGCTCAAATCCCTCAATCGCCTGCACCCGCGGGCCTGGGACTTCCTGCAACTGGCGCGCATGGACAAGCCCATCGGCATCTATCTGCTGCTATGGCCAACCCTGGTGGCGCTGTGGATCGCCGCCGAGGGCCAGCCGTCCCTGAGCCATGTGCTGATCTTCACCTTCGGGGTGGTGCTGACCCGCGCCGGCGGCTGCGCCATCAACGACTTCGCCGACCGCAAGGTGGACGGCCAGGTCAAGCGCACCGACCAGCGGCCCCTGGCCACCGGCAAAGTCAGCGCCAAGGAGGCCCTGATACTGTTCGCGGTGCTGATGGGCGCCGCCTTCCTGCTGGTGCTGTGCACCAACGCCACCACGGTCTGGCTGTCGTTCGGCGCCCTGGCCCTGGCCGCCTGCTACCCCTTCATGAAGCGCTACACCTATTACCCGCAGGTGGTACTGGGGGCGGCGTATTCCTGGGGCATCCTGATGACCTTCACCGCGCAGAACGGCGAACTGCCGGCCACCGCGTGGCTGCTGTACATCGCCAACCTGCTGTGGACCGTGGGCTACGACACTTACTACGCCATGACCGACCGTGACGATGACCTGAAAATCGGGGTCAAGTCCACGGCGATCCTGTTCGGCGATGCCGACCGGGTGATCATTCTCACCCTGCAGGGCTTGTCCCTGGGTTGCCTGCTGCTGGCCGGGGCACGGTTCAATCTGGGGGGCTGGTTCCACCTGGGGCTGGCGGTGGCGGCGGCGTGTTTCGCCTGGGAGTTCTGGTACACCCGCGATCGCGACCGGATGAAGTGCTTCAAGGCCTTCCTGCATAACCACTGGGCGGGCCTGGCGATCTTTGTCGGGGTGGTGCTGGATTACGCGTTGCGCTAGACCGTCAAGCAAGGCCCTATGGGCCTTTTCGCAGCTTTGCCAGGGCTCGGCAGCGGCTACAGAGATCGGTGTAGCCGCTGCCGCAAGCTGCGAATGGCCCGGAGGGCGGCGGGAGGTCAGTCGGATTTCGCGACCTTCCAGGCGCCGTCCATCTTGCCTTCGCCGGTCATGTCACCGGCCTTCTTGTCCATCACGAAGCCATACAGCGGCTTGCCGTCGTAGGCCCACTGCATCTTGCCGTCGTCACGCTTGATCACCGTCCACTTGCCCATGGCCTTGTCACTGCCCTCGGCCATCAGCGGCGGCCAGTTGGCAGCGCATTTGTCATTGCACATGGACTTGCCGTCGGCATCCTTGGCAAAGGTGTAGAGGGTCATGCCCTTGTGGTCTACCAGCACGCCGTCCTTGCTCATTGCCGGGTCGGCGGCCATGGCGAATGTCGGCAGGGCCAGGACAGCGCCTACCAGCAGGACTTTCAACGATTGCTTGAACAGAGTCATGGAAACCTTCTTTTGTGGTTGTCAGGAATCGGACTCAAAGCTTAGTCCACGAAGCAGCACCCCGCCCCGCGACCTGAAATACTGTCACACGACTGCAATAATTCCGTTATCTAATGCGGCGCAAGACAGTTAAATGACAAGAGGTTCAAGCATGGTTGGCAGAAGCATTCTGATCGTTGACGACGAAGCGCCTATTCGCGAAATGATCGCCGTTGCGTTGGAAATGGCCGGCTATGACTGCATGGAGGCAGAGAACTCTCAGCAGGCCCATGCCATCATCGTCGACCGCAAGCCGGACCTGATCCTGCTGGACTGGATGCTACCCGGCACTTCCGGCATCGAGCTGGCGCGGCGCCTCAAGCGCGACGAGCTGACCGGGGACATCCCGATCATCATGCTCACCGCCAAGGGTGAAGAGGACAACAAGATCCAGGGCCTGGAAGTCGGCGCCGACGACTACATCACCAAGCCGTTCTCCCCCCGCGAACTGGTGGCCCGCCTAAAGGCCGTGCTGCGCCGTGCCGGCCCTACCGATGGCGAGGCGCCAATCGAAGTCGGCGGCCTGCTGCTGGACCCCATCAGCCACCGGGTGACCATCGACGGCAAGCCCGCGGAAATGGGCCCTACCGAATATCGCCTGCTGCAGTTCTTCATGACCCACCAGGAGCGTGCCTACACCCGTGGCCAGCTGCTGGACCAGGTCTGGGGTGGCAATGTGTACGTCGAGGAACGCACCGTGGACGTGCATATCCGCCGGCTGCGCAAGGCCCTGGGCGATGCCTACGAGAATCTGGTACAAACCGTGCGCGGCACCGGCTATCGTTTTTCCACCAAGGCCTGACGGCAGCGGCAAGCGACAAGCGGCACGCCGATGAGTGACCGCTTCAACACTTGCAGCTTGGAGCTGCGCCACCCTCCACGGACGTGTTTCAAGTGAATCAAAACTGGCATGGCACCCTGATTCGCCACATGTTGCTGTTGATCACCGGCTGCCTGCTGGTGGGCCTGATCAGCGGCTACTACGGCTGGAGCCTGGCCGCTGGCCTGGGCATCTACCTGGCCTGGACCCTCAAGCAGTTGCTGCGCCTGCACGAATGGCTGCGCCTGCATCAACCCGACGAAGCGCCCCCCGACGGCTATGGCCTGTGGGGCGAGGTGTTCGACAGCATCTACCACCTGCAACGCCGCGATCAGCGGGTACGCGGGCGCCTGCAGGCGGTGATCGACCGGGTCCAGGAGTCCACCGCGGCCCTTAAGGACGCGGTGATCATGCTCGACAGCGACGGCAACCTGGAATGGTGGAACCGCGCCGCCGAGACCCTGCTGGGGCTCAAGACGCCCCAGGACAGCGGCCAGCCGGTGACCAACCTGGTGCGCCATCCGCGCTTCAAGGAATACTTCGAGCAGGACAGCTACGCCGAGCCACTGGAAATCCCCTCCCCGGCCAACGACCGGGTACGCATCCAGCTCTATATCACCCGCTACGGCAACAACGAGCACCTGATGCTGGTGCGCGACGTGACCCGCATCCACCAGCTGGAACAAATGCGCAAGGACTTCATCGCCAACGTCTCCCACGAGCTGCGCACGCCGCTGACGGTGATCTGCGGCTACCTGGAGACCCTGCTGGACAACGTCGAGGAAGTGAACCCGCGCTGGAGCCGCGCCCTGCAGCAGATGCAGCAGCAAGGCGGGCGCATGCAGACCCTGCTCAACGACCTGCTGTTGCTGGCCAAGCTGGAGGCCACGGACTACCCGTCGGACAACCAGCCGGTGCCCATCGACGTGCTGCTGCAATCGATCAAGAGCGACGCCCAGGCGCTGTCCGGGGAGCGCAACCAGCGCATCACCCTGGAAGCCGACGCGTCGGTGCAACTCAAGGGCAGCGAAGCCGAGCTGCGCAGCGCCTTCTCCAACCTGGTGTTCAACGCAGTGAAATACACCCCGGCCGAAGGCAATATCCGCATTCGCTGGTGGGGCGACGAACAGGGCGCGCACCTGAGCGTGCAGGACTCGGGGATCGGCATCGACAACAAGCACCTGCCGCGCCTCACCGAACGCTTCTACCGGGTGGATTCGAGCCGCAACTCCAACACCGGCGGCACCGGCCTGGGCCTGGCCATCGTCAAGCATGTGCTGCTGCGCCACCGTGCGCGCCTGGAGATCAGCAGCGTGCTGGGCCACGGCAGCACCTTCACCTGCCATTTCGTTCCGGCCCAAGTGAAGAAAAACCGCACCCAGAGCCTGACCGACCAGCGCTGACAGCCACTCGCCCCTAGGCAATTGCCCTGTCAGCCGCTACATTGCGTAACTTGTGCCTGCCTTTCAGGCACCGCATTTCCTTCCTTTTCGAATACACGGAACCCGCAAAACTCCATCATGGACCCTTCCCCTGGTTTTACCCTCGCGTCTCTTTTCGCCGACTTCGGCATGATTCTTTTTGCTCTGATCCTGGTCCTGCTCAACGGCTTCTTCGTTGCGGCGGAGTTCGCCATGGTCAAGCTGCGCTCGACCCGGGTCGAGGCCATTGCCCACAAGAACGGCTGGCGCGGGCAGATCCTGCGCACCGTGCACAGCCAGCTCGACGCCTACCTCTCGGCCTGCCAACTGGGCATCACCCTGGCCTCCCTGGGCCTGGGCTGGGTCGGTGAGCCGGCCTTCGCCCATCTGCTGGAGCCGCTGCTGGGCGCCCTGGGCGTGAGCTCTCCGGAAGTGATCCGCGGCGTGTCGTTCTTCACCGCGTTCTTCATCATTTCCTACCTGCACATCGTGGTCGGCGAGCTGGCGCCCAAATCCTGGGCGATCCGCAAGCCGGAGCTGCTGTCGCTGTGGACGGCGGTGCCTCTGTACCTGTTCTACTGGCTGATGTACCCGGCCATCTACCTGCTCAACGCCAGCGCCAACACCATCTTGCGCATCGCCGGGCAGGGCGAGCCCGGCCCGCACCATGAACACCACTACAGCCGAGAAGAACTCAAGCTGATCCTGCACTCCAGCCGCGGCCAGGACCCCAGCGACCAGGGCATGCGCGTACTGGCCTCGGCGGTGGAAATGGGCGAACTGGAAGTGGTGGACTGGGCCAATTCCCGGGAAGACCTGATCAGCGTCGAGTTCAACGCGCCGCTCAAGGAAATCCTCGCCCTGTTCCGTCGCCACAAGTTCAGCCGCTACCCGGTCTACGACAGCGAGCGCAACGAATTCGTCGGCCTGCTGCACATCAAGGACCTGCTGCTGGAACTGGCGGCCCTGGACCACATTCCCGAGTCGTTCAACCTGGCCGAGCTGACCCGCCCGCTGGAGCGCGTATCCCGGCACATGCCGCTGTCGCAGTTGCTGGAGCAGTTCCGCAAGGGCGGCTCGCACTTCGCCCTGGTGGAAGAAGCCGACGGCAAGGTCATTGGCTACCTGACCATGGAAGACGTGCTTGAAGTGCTGGTGGGCGATATCCAGGACGAACACCGCAAGACCGAGCGCGGCATCCTGGCCTACCAGCCGGGCAAGCTGCTGGTGCGCGGTGACACCCCGCTGTTCAAGGTCGAGCGCCTGCTGGGCATCGACCTGGACCATATCGAGGCCGAAACCCTCGCCGGCCTGGTGTACGAAACCCTGAAACGGGTGCCGGAAGAGGAAGAAGTACTGGAGGTCGAAGGCCTGCGCATCATCATCAAGAAGATGAAGGGACCGAAGATCATCCTGGCCAAGGTGCTGATGCTGGATTGACGGCCCTTTCGCCGCCAAGCCGGCTCCTACGGGCAGGTTATTGGTTGCCCAGGGCAAAATTCGGCAAATCCCCCAGGGGCTGGTTGAACTGATAGGGAATCGACACCAGCCCCAACCCGGTATTGCGCTGCACCACGAAATGCAGGTGTGGCCCGCTGCTGTTGCCGGTGTTGCCCGACAGCCCCAGGGCGCTGCCCACCGCCACTCGCTGGCCCTCCCGCACGCTGACCGAACCCTGCTTGAGATGCAGGTACACGCCCATGGTGCCGTCGTCGTGCAGCACCCGGACGAAATTGCCCGCCGGGTTATTGCCCCGCCCGTTCTGGGCGTTCTCGGTCTTCACCACCACCCCGCCCCGGGCGGCAATGATCGGCGTCCCCACCGGCATGGCGATATCCATCGCATAGCGGCTCTTGGGGCTGAAATGGCTGTATTGGCCATTGGCGCCCTGGGTCAGGCGAAACGGCCCGCCACGCCAGGGCAGCGGGTAGCGATAGGCCTGGGTGGCGCCTGCCGGATCCCCCAGGGAATAACGGAACCTGGGGGCATAGCTCAGAGGCTGGTCGGCGCGAATCGCCGTGAGCAGCGCCAGGCGCTGCCTGCTGCGGGCCGGCAGCACCTGGCGGATCGGCTGCCCCGGAGCGCCGCTGACATTGTTCAACCCGGCAAAGCTCAATTCCACTTCCACCGGGGCATACAGGTCATTGCGCACATACACCGCATCCACCCCCCTGTGCTTCTGGATATCCAGGCGCACCTGGCGCTCAAGGTGCTCCACCATGCGGTCGCGGAACACGAACTCCTGGCCCCCCGGCGAAGGCCGGTCGCTGTAGGAGACCACGCCATTGGCGTCGATGGACTTGTACACAGTCATCGCCGCCAGCGACGTGGCGGCTAAAGACAATCCACAGAAAAACAGCAGGCGCACAAACATTCGGCAGCTTCTTGGCAGAGGGTGGAATCACGCTAGCAGCCTGATATGGAGCTTGTATGAATCAGGCGGGCGCCAAGGGTTCAATGCCGCCAGCGTCGAAGTGGATGTCCACCCCCAGTTGCGCCGCCTCGCAGAGGTTGACCAGCGCATCAAGGGAGAACTTGTTGATCTTGCCGCTGAGCACATCGTTGAGCCGGGGCTGGGTGATATTGAGGCGCCTGGCCGCCTCCTTCTGCGACACCCCCCAGGCCTGCACGGTCTTGCCCAGTTCCAGCATCAGCTTGGCCCGCAGGCGCATGTTGGCAGCCTCCTGGGGGGTGGCTTCAAGGGCATCCCAGACACTGGCAAAGCGCTGGTTGATCGGTTGGTCAGTCATGGCGTGAACCTGCTTCCTGATATCTGGCACGAGCCAGCTCGATATCCCGCGCCTCGGTCTTGCGGGTGGTCTTGCGCACCGCGTGCAACACATAAATGGCCGCGGCCCGCCGGACCACATAGAACAACCGAAACGCCCCGGAGTCCTCATGAATCCTGATCTCGAAAACGCCCGGGCCAATGGTTTTCACCGACCTGCAATCGTAGGGCTGTTCGCCCTGCTGCAGCAGATCCAGCTGGAAACCGGCGGCCCGACGGGCATCTTCAGGGAATGCCCTGAGATCCCGCAGCGCGCTCCCGACAAACACCACATCCTTGTGCCTGGGCATCGAACCTCTCCTGTTAATAACCAGGAACAAGGCTAATCAACACGGCCAGGACCGGTCGCGCCGGGTTGTTTCAAGGCATGGCCGCAAGGGATGAGCAATAAAGAGCGCCACCTGAAATCTATATCCAAACAGATATAAATCAAGCACAAAGAAATTAATCTGACGTACGGCGGAAAGTACCGAGGGGGGCGGAGCACGCCTTGTGGCTTGAGGGTTACAGCCTATGTTGCGAGTTGCTCGCTCGATAGCGGGATGACGCAGCAGCCCGCCTCGGCGGCCGGCAAAAGCTCGCAGTGGGAAAGTGTTTTCAGCAGATTTCCGCAGCCTCCCATCACCGCAGGAACCGGCTTGCCGGCGAAGAGGCCTTCAAGCCTTGTTCTGCCCTTGTGGGCGCCTTCGCTGGCAAGCCAGCTCCTACACAGCAAGAGGGTGTTCTCGCGGCTTACGCACCTGCCACCGTAGGAGCCGGCTTGCCGGCGAAGAGGCCTTCAAGCCTTGTGCTGCCCTTGCGGGCGCCTTCGCTGGCAAGCCAGCTCCTACAGCGAGGCGGCCGGCAAGGATCAGGCGCCTGGAACGAAGTGCTTCTGGGCGGTGCCGCGGGCGATCAGGCGGGAGATGTAGTCGAGCTTCTGGGCATCCTGGTCCACGAAGCGGAAAGTCAGCTGCAGCCACTCGCTGTCCGGCTTGGGTTCAAAGGCCACCACCGCATGCAGGTAGCCATTGAGCCGCGCCACTTCGGCGTTGTCGCCCTGCTCCAGGTCCAGCACCGCGCTCTCCAGCACCTGGGGCAGGCTGTCGGTGCGCTTCACCACCAGCAAGGCTTCCTTGATGCTCAGGGCCTTGATCACACACTGCTGGTTGCCGCTGGACAGCCGCAGTTGGCCCTGGCCACGACCACCACCGGCCGCTGCCGCAGGCGCCGGGGCCTTGACCGGAGGGCTGTTGAGCAAACCGCGGGCCGGCGCTGCTGCCGCTGGAGCTGGAGCCGGGGCGGCAGCCGCCGGTTTGGCGAACGGATTGACCGGAGCGGAAGCCGCCCCCACCACCGCCGGCTTGCCGCCAGTCAGGGCGCTCAGGGAGTCGTTGCCAAAGGCCGAGTTCATCTTGGTCGGCGCGCTGTTCATCAAGGTATCGAGCTTGCCGACCTTGTTCAGCGCCTGCTTGACCTTGGTCAGCAGCTGTTCGTTGGTAAAAGGCTTGCTCACATAACCGGAAACCCCGGCCTGGATCGCCTGCACCACGTTTTCCTTGTCGCCCCGGCTGGTGACCATGATGAACGGCATGGCCTTCAGCGCATCTTGCTCGCGGCACCAGGTCAGCAGTTCAAGGCCGGACATTTCCGGCATTTCCCAGTCGCACAGGACCAGGTCGAAGGCTTCACGGGCGAGCATCGCCTGGGCCTTCTTGCCATTGATCGCGTCTTCGATCTTGATGCCAGGGAAGTAGTTGCGCAGGCACTTCTTCACCAGGTCACGAATGAACGAAGCGTCATCCACCACCAACACACTTACCTTACTCATCGACCACCCCTTTAAAAATCCCGGCAAGCATAACGCTGGCTGATGGCACTTTGCCAAAACTCTTCAGTCACGCCGGGACTTTTCGTTCGCGGGTGCTGCTTTTCAATTTCCAGGAGCACAAACAAAAACGCCCGGCCAAAAGGCCGGGCGCTCTTCTCGGGCACTCTTACTTATCGTCAGTTTCATCCGGAACATTAGCGGATTCGCCACTGGTACCTTCAACTTCCTGCTTCATGCGCTTGAGCCCAAGGTGACGAACATCGGTGCCGCGCACCAGATAAATCACCAGCTCGGAAATGTTGCGCGCGTGGTCGCCGATCCGCTCCAGCGAGCGCAGCACCCAGATAATGCTCAGAACCCGCGAGATAGAGCGTGGGTCTTCCATCATGTAGGTGGCCAGCTCACGCAGCGCGGTCTTGTATTCGCGGTCGATGATCTTGTCGTACTGGGCCACCGAAAGTGCCAGGTCGGCATCGAAGCGGGCAAAGGCGTCCAGGGCATCGCGCACCATGTTGCGCACCTGGTCGCCGATATGCCGCACTTCCACGTAGCCACGCGGGGCCTCGCCCTCTTCGCAGAGCTGGATGGCCCGGCGGGCGATCTTGGTGGCTTCGTCGCCGATGCGCTCCAGGTCGATCACCGACTTGGAGATGCTGATGATCAAACGCAAGTCGGAGGCCGCCGGCTGGCGACGGGCGAGAATGCGCAGGCATTCCTCGTCGATATTGCGTTCCATCTGGTTGATCTGGTCGTCGATCTCGCGCACCTGCTGGGCCAGGCCGGAGTCGGCCTCGATCAGCGCTGTGACCGCGTCATTGACTTGCTTCTCCACCAGCCCGCCCATGGCCAGGAGGTGGCTGCGTACTTCTTCCAGCTCGGCATTGAACTGCTGGGAGATGTGATGGGTTAAGCCTTCCTTCGAAATCATCGTGTTCGCTCCGCGAAAGTTGCAAGCTTCAAGCCGCAAGCTTCAAGCAGTTAAATAGTGATCCGGATGTCGCGCACCGCCTCTGTTGCGCCGCGTGAAACCTGCGGCTGGCAGCTGCTTTCTAGCCATAGCGCCCGGTAATGTAGTCTTCGGTCTGCTTCTTCGCCGGGTTGGTGAACAGCGTGTCGGTATCGCCGAACTCCACCAGTTTGCCCATGTACATGAAGGCGGTGTAGTCGGAAACCCGCGCCGCCTGCTGCATGTTGTGGGTCACGATGACGATGGTGAACTTGGACTTGAGCTCATAGATCAGCTCCTCGACCTTCAGGGTCGAGATCGGGTCCAGGGCCGAGCAGGGTTCGTCCAGCAGCAGCACTTCCGGCTCCACGGCGATGGTCCGGGCGATTACCAGACGCTGCTGCTGGCCGCCGGACAGGCCCAGGGCCGAATCATGCAGGCGGTCCTTGACCTCGTCCCACAGCGCCGCGCCCTTGAGGGCCCATTCCACGGCTTCGTCGAGCACGCGCTTCTTGTTGATGCCCTGGATGCGCAGGCCGTAGACCACGTTTTCATAGATGGTCTTGGGGAACGGGTTGGGCTTCTGGAACACCATGCCGACCCGGCGACGCAGCTCGGCCACGTCTTCGCCCTTGCGGTAGATGTTGTTGCCGTAGAGGTTGATCGCACCCTCTACGCGGCAGCCGTCCACCAGGTCGTTCATGCGGTTGAAGGTCCGCAGCAGGGTCGACTTGCCGCAACCGGACGGGCCGATGAAGGCGGTCACGCGCTGCTTGGGGATGTTCATGCTGACGTCGAACAGCGCTTGTTTCTCGCCGTAGTACAGGCTCAGGCCGGGCACTTCGATGGCCACGGTTTCCTGTTCCAGGCTCAGGCTCTGCTTGTCGCGGCCCAGGGCGGACATGTTGATGCCATGAGTGTGTGCTTCGTGTTGCATGGGATGCTCCCTGTGCTACCAATTCGTTTGTCGTGAACCGCAGGCATCAGGCCAGCGGCGACATCATTCTGTTTGTAGTAGCCGGCTTGCCGGCGAAGAGGCCTGCGGGCCTTGTGTCGCCCTTGCGGACGCCTTCGCTGGCAAGCCAGCTCCTACGCAAGCCAGCGTCCACACAAGCCAGCCGATCAGCTGTCCAGTGCCTTGTATTTTTCACGCAGGTGGTTACGGATCCACACCGCCGACAGGTTCAGGGTGGCGATCACCAGCACCAGCAGCAGCGCGGTGGCGTACACCAGCGGCCGCGCCGCCTCGACGTTGGGGCTCTGGAAGCCGACGTCGTAGATGTGGAAGCCCAGGTGCATGATCTTCTGGTCCAGGTGCAGGTACGGGTAGTTACCGTCCAGCGGCAGCGACGGCGCCAGCTTCACCACACCCACCAGCATCAGCGGCGCCACTTCACCGGCAGCGCGGGCGACCGCGAGGATCATCCCGGTCATCATCGCCGGGCTGGCCATGGGCAGAACGATCTTCCACAGGGTCTCGGCCTTGGTCGCACCCAGGGCCAGGGAACCTTCGCGCACGGTGCGGGGAATCCGCGCCAGGCCTTCTTCGGTGGCTACAATCACCACCGGCACCGCCAGCAGTGCCAGGGTCAGGGAAGCCCAAAGCAGGCCCGGGGTGCCGAAGGTCGGCGCCGGCAGGGCTTCAGGGAAGAACAGACGGTCCACGGAGCCGCCCAGCACGTAGACGAAGAAGCCCAGGCCGAACACCCCGTAGACGATGGCCGGAACCCCCGCCAGGTTGTTCACCGCAATGCGGATCACCCGGGTCAGGGTGTTCTGCTTGGCATATTCGCGCAGGTAGACCGCTGCCAGCACGCCGAACGGGGTGACGATCATGGCCATGATCAGGGTCATCATCACGGTGCCGAAAATGGCCGGGAAAATACCGCCCTCGGTGTTGGCTTCGCGCGGGTCATCGCTGAGGAACTCCCAGACCTTGCTGAAGTAGAAACCGATCTTGGTAAAAGTGCCCATGGCGTTCGGCTGGTAGGCGTGTACCACCTTACCCAGGCCGATCTCCACTTCCTTGCCGTTGGCATCACGGGCGGTCAGGCTGTCGCGGTTGAACTGGGCGTGCAGGTCGCTCAGGCGCGCCTCGATGTCCTGGTAGCGGGCATTGAGTTCGGCGCGCTCGGCATCCATGTCGGCCTGGGCCGCGGCATCCAGCTTGCCGTCCAGCTCCAGCTTGCGGCCGTGCAGGCGGATGCGTTCCAGGCCGGCGTTGATGGCGCCGATGTCGGATTTCTCCAGGGTCTTGAGCTGGGCGGCCAGCTTGTTCACCCGGTCGATCCGCGCTTGCAGCTCGGGCCAGGCGGCTTCGCCTTCGGCGATCACCTTGCCGCTTTCCTTGACGTTGACCAGGTAGCCGTAGAAGTTGCCCCACTCACGGCGCTCGATGGCCATCAGCTCTTTGGGGTAGCTCTGGTTGGTCAGCCACTCGCCGACGATCCAGGTGAAGTCGTTGCCGTTCAGGTCACGGTTGCCGACCTTGATCAGCTCGCGGGTCATGAACTCCGGGCCCTGGTCGGGCACCGGCAGGCCGGCACTCTTCAGACGCGCCCGGGGCACTTCTTCCTTCTGCACCACTTCACCGATAACCAGGTGGTTGGCCTGGCCCGGAACGTCGTAGTTGGCGTGCACCAGGTCGGCTGGCCAGAAGTGGCCGAGGCCACGCACGGCGATCACCGCCAGCAGGCCGATGGTCATGATGACCGCGATGGACACCGCGCCACCGCTGATCCAGACGCCGGGGGCGCCGCTCTTGAACCAGTCTTTTAGGGAGTTCTGTTTCACAGACTTCTACCTTTCTTAAAGCGACGAGTATTTCTTGCGCAGACGCTGACGGATCAGCTCGGCGAGGGTGTTCATGACGAAGGTGAACAGCAGCAGCACCAGCGCCGAGAGGAACAGCACGCGGTAGTGGCTGCCGCCGACTTCCGATTCGGGCATTTCCACCGCGACGTTGGCGGCCAGGGTGCGCAGGCCTTCGAACAGGTTCATTTCCATGACCGGGGTGTTGCCGGTGGCCATCAGCACGATCATGGTCTCGCCCACGGCGCGGCCCATGCCGATCATCAGCGCCGAGAAGATCCCCGGGCTGGCGGTGAGGATCACCACCCGCGTCATGGTCTGCCACGGCGTGGCGCCCAGGGCCAGGGAGCCCAGGGTCAGGCCCCGCGGCACGCTGAACACGGCGTCTTCGGCGATCGAGTAGATATTCGGGATCACCGCAAAGCCCATGGCCAGGCCCACTACCAGGGCGTTGCGCTGGTCGTAGGTGATCCCCAGGTCGTGGGAGATCCACATGCGCATGTCACCACCGAAGAACCAGTTCTCCATGAACGGGCTCATGTACAGCGAGAGGAAGCCGACGAAAATGATCACCGGGATCAGGATTGCGCTCTCCCAGCCGTCCGGCACTTTCAGGCGCAGCGACTCGGGCAGGCGGCTCCAGGCGAAACCGGCCACCAGGATGCCGATCGGCAGCAGGAGCAGCAGGCTGAAGATGCCCGGCAAGTGGCCTTCGACATAGGGCGCGAGGAACAGGCCGGCGAAGAAGCCGAGGATCACCGTCGGCATCGCTTCCATCAGTTCGATCACCGGCTTGACCTTGCGGCGCATGCCCGGTGCCATGAAGTAGGCGGTGTAGATCGCCGCCGCCACCGCCAATGGCGCCGCCAGCAGCATGGCGTAGAACGCCGCCTTCAGGGTGCCGAAGGTCAGGGGCGACAGGCTAAGCTTGGGTTCGAAATCGGTGTTGGCCGCGGTGGATTGCCAGACGTATTTAGGCTCGTCGTAGTTCTCGTACCAGACCTTGCTCCACAACGCGCTCCAGGACACTTCCGGGTGCGGGTTGTCCAGCAGCAGCGGTTGCAGCTTGCCGCCGGCCTCGACGATCACCCGGTTGGCCCGTGGCGACAGGCCGAACAGGCCCTGGCCGTCTACCACCTGGTCCACCAGCAGGGTGCGGTGGGCGGTACTGTGGAACACCCCGAGCTTGCCGGCGGCGTCCAGGGCAACGAAGCCCTTGCGACGCTCCTCGGCGGTGATTTCAACAATGGGCGCGGTGCCCATCTGGAAGGTGCGGATCTGCTTCAGGCGCAGCTCGCCGTCCGGGTCGCGGGCCATGAACCACTGGGCCAGACCGCCCTTGGATGTCCCGATGATCAGCGAGATGCCGCCCACCAACTGGGTGCTGGCGGTGACTTCGGTATCGGCGTCTTCCAGCAGTTTGTAGCGACCGTTGAGGCTCTTGTCCCGCAGGCTGAAGACATCGGCCTGGGCGCGCCCGTTGATCACGTACAGCCACTGCTGGCGCGGGTCGATGTACATGGCCTTGACCGGCTCGGTCATCTGCGGCAGCTCGATGCGGCTCTGCTCGCTGGTGACCTCGCCGGTCATCATGTTTTCTTCGCGGGTCAGCTTCAGCACTTGCAACTGCGAAGCGGTAGAACCGGCAACGATCAGCGACGAATCGGTGGCATTGAGGTTGACGTGCTCCAGGGCACCGCCCTGCTCGTTCAGGGTGATCGGGGTTTCGCCGTAGGGGTACTCGATGGCCGGCGAGATGGTCTTCTTGCCGTCCGGGTAGCTGACCTTGTAGGTGTGGCGGAACACCAGGGCCTGGCCGTTGGACAGGCCGACCACCACCAGCGGGTTGCCGGGCTGGTCCTTGCCGATGGAGGTGACGCTGGCGCCCGCCGGGATCGGCAGGTCGACCTTGCGCAGCTCGGCGCCACTATCGATGTCGAAGAACAGCGCCTGGCCCTTGTCGGAGACACGCATGCCAACCTGGTTCTGCTCTTCCAGGGAGAACATCAGCGGCTTGCCGGCGTCCTGCATCCAGGCGGGAGTCAGAGGGTCCTTGGCGGTCAGCTCGGCGCCCTGGAACAGCGGCGCGACGACATAGGCGAGGAAGAAGAAGATCAGGGTGATAGCACCCAGTACCGCGAGGCCGCCGACAAGGACGTACCAACGGGTCAGGCGGTCTTTGAGCGCGCGGATGCGACGCTTGCGTTGCAGTTCAGGCGTATTGAAGTCAATGCGCTTGGGGGGAGAAGTCGTAGTCATGGTGGAGTTGGCCAGATCATTCATGCGCACACCCTAGCGATCCTGTATGACAGAAAGATGACAATGCAGTGACGCAACAAATCCGCCGCATGGCAGGGCCGGCAGCGGACAGAAAATGAGGTTGCAGGAGCCGGCAGGCCGACGAACCAGCCTTGAGCCTGGGTCGCCATTTCGGGCGCTTTGCCTGGCAAGCGGAACGCCGCCCGGCCAGCTCCTACGAAAACGAGAGGGTCCGGGGAGCCCGGACCTTCGGAGGCGGCTTATGCGCCTTCTTTCAGGCCCAGGTCAGCCAGTGCCTTGGCGGCCACCTTGGCTGGCAGTGGGATGTAGCCGTCTTTGACGACCACTTCCTGGCCTTGTTTGGACAGGACCAGTTTCACGAACTCGGCTTCCAGCGGGGCCAGAGGCTTGTTCGGGGCCTTGTTGACGTAGACGTAGAGGAAGCGCGACAGCGGGTACTTGCCGTTCAGGGCGTTTTCTTCGGTGTCTTCGATGAAGTCGGTGCTGCCTTTCTTGGCCAGGGCCACGGTCTTCACGCTGGCGGTCTTGTAGCCGATGCCCGAGTAGCCGATGCCGTTCAGCGAGGAGCTGATGGATTGCACCACCGACGCCGAACCAGGCTGTTCGTTGACGTTAGGCTTGTAGTCGCCTTTGCACAGGGCTTCTTCCTTGAAGTAGCCGTAGGTGCCGGATACCGAGTTGCGACCGAACAGCTGAACCGGCTTGTTGGCCAGGTCGCCCTTCACGCCCAGGTCGCCCCAGGTCTTCACTTCTTCCTTGGCGCCGCACAGACGAGTCGAGGAGAAGATCGCGTCGACCTGTTCCATGGTCAGGTGCTGGATCGGGTTGTCCTTGTGCACGAACACCGCCAGGGCGTCCACGGCCACCGGGATAGCGGTTGGCTTGTAGCCGTACTTCTGCTCGAAGGCCGCCAGTTCGGTGTCCTTCATCTTGCGGCTCATCGGGCCCAGGTTGGAGGTGCCTTCGGTCAGCGCGGGTGGCGCGGTGGCGGAGCCGGCGGCCTGAATCTGAATGTTGACGTTCGGGTATTCCTTTTTGTAGTTCTCGGCCCACAGGGTCATCAGGTTCGCCAAGGTATCGGAACCGACGCTGGACAGGTTGCCCGACACACCAGTGGTCTTGGTGTAGCTCGGGATAGCAGGGTCAACAGCGGCAACCGCGTGGGCAGTCGCAACGCCAGCGGCGACAAAGGTCATTGCCGCCATCAAACGCTTCAGTTTCATGCCTTACTCCTAGCAGATAGGGTGTGTTAAGTCGGGGCCAAGTATCTGTAGGCCGTGTGAACACTCTATGTCCGGAATATGACAATTAGATGAAAGGCCAGCATTCCTGAACGGAAGCTGGCCTTTCTTTGTTCGGCGATAAAAACCTCTGTAGCCGCTGCCGCAGGCTGCGATCGACCCGCAGGGTCGCGGCGCCCTTCAGCTCATCAGCAGGGCCTGCGCAGCGGCTACAGGGTGGTGGTCAGCGGCCCTTGGCCCACAGGTACAACCCCACCAGCAGGCCGATGCCGCAAATAATTGCAACATAATAGGCCGGGCCCATGGGGCTTTCCTTGAGCAGCCAGGTCACCACCATCGGCGTCAGGCCACCGAAGATCGCGTACGCCAGGTTGTAGGAAAACGACAGGCCGCTGAAGCGCACCACTGCCGGGAACGCCTTGACCATCACATAAGGCACCGCACCGATGGTGCCGACGAACAGGCCGGTCAGGGCATACAGCGGAAACAGCCACTGCGGGTTGTCCAGCAGGCCGTGATAAAAGGTCCAGGAAGTGACCAGCAACAAGGCGCTGCCGAACACGAACACCTTGCCCGCACCAAATCGGTCCGCCAGGGCACCCGAGGCCACGCAGCCCAGGCTCAGGAAGATAATGGCCAGGCTGTTGGCCTCCAGGGCGGTGATGGCCGGGAATTTATAGACGGTCTGCAGCACGGTGGGGGTCATCAGGATCACCACGATGATCCCGGCGGACAGCAGCCAGGTCAGCAGCATGGAAATCACGATCGCCCCGCGGTGATCACGCAGCACCGTGCGCAGCGGCAGTTCCTCGGCCAGGGCCTTGCGCAGTTGCAGTTCGGCGAACACCGGGGTTTCGTGGAGCAGGCGGCGCAGGTACACCGAGAACAGGCCGAACACCCCACCCAGCAGGAACGGGATCCGCCAGGCGTAATCCGCCACTTCCACCGGGGTATAGATGCTGTTGATCGCAGTGGCCACCAGCGACCCCAGGAGAATCCCGGCAGTCAGGCCCGAGGTGAGGGTGCCGCAGGCATAGCCGATATGCCGCTGGGGCACGTGTTCGGAAACGAACACCCAGGCCCCGGGCACTTCACCACCGATGGCCGCCCCCTGGATCACCCGCATCAGCAACAGCAGGATCGGCGCCCACATGCCGATCTGCGCGTAGGTCGGCAACAGGCCCATGATCAGGGTCGGCACCGCCATCATGAAGATGCTCAGGGTGAACATCTTCTTGCGCCCCAGCAGGTCGCCAAAGTGAGCCATGACGATCCCGCCCAGGGGCCGCGCCAGGTAACCGGCCGCGAAGATCCCGAAGGTCTGCATCAGGCGCAGCCACTCGGGCATGTCCGCCGGGAAGAACAGCTTGCCGACCACGGTGGCAAAGAACACGAAGATGATGAAGTCGTAGAACTCCAGCGCCCCGCCCAGGGCAGACAGGGACAATGTCTTGTAGTCACTACGGGTCAGCGGACGGGCGGGTTGCGCAGGCTGCGCGGCGCTCGAGGGCACAGTGGTCATGGCAAGGGCTTCTCTTATTAGTCGGTTCTGGAAGCCGCAACAGCGCTGGTTGGGGCCTGGCAGGTTCGGCACGATAGCAAATTGTTCGAATGCGTACACAGCGGCGCACAAATGACTCACAAATTTGCGAACTGGACGGGTCGTCGCGGAGTCTATCGACCGATATACTCGCAGACCTCGAAGCGCAAAGCCGCTTCTGGCAAGGGTTGCTGTGCGAAAACGCTGCTGCGCGCCCCTGGCCCTGGCCAGCGCCAGTCGATTTCGCAGAGTTTCCCTTTAGCACGCCTTAGAAAGAACGTGACGAACGTAGTATGTTCGGGCTGAATCGTTTTTCCTGAAGACGGCTATTCACCTGAAGTACCCATGAAGCGTCACGGGTCAGAGGCCCCCCGGCATGATAGAACTCGAACAAGAAGATCCAATCCCGCAAGGCGACCTGGCCTTGCAAATCACCGCACTGCCCCGTGAAACCAACGGCTTTGGCGATATTTTCGGCGGCTGGCTGGTCGCGCAGATGGACCTGGCGGGCACCGCCATGGCCAGCCGCGTGGCCGGCGGCCGGGTGGCCACGGTGGCCATCGACCGCATGGCGTTCCTGGTGCCGGTGGCGGTGGGCGCGCAGCTGTCCTTCTACACCCAGACCCTGGAGATCGGCCGCAGCTCGATCCAGATGATGGTGGAAGTGTGGAGCGACGACCCGCTGTCCAGCGAATGGCGCAAGGTCACCGAGGCGGTGTTCGTATTCGTCGCCATCGATGGCAGTGGCCGCACCCGCTCGGTTCCGCCGCGCGCGCGCTAAACCTGATGACCGTTCTGCGGTCCATAGCAGCCCACACCTTGCGAACGAGAACAGCAGCATGCCTACGCCCCAGGTCGAAACGGTAAAACTGGATGAACTGAACTGCTGGCGCATCCGCCACGGTGACGCCGAACTGCTGGTGGCCCAGCAGGGCGCGCACATCCTCAGTTATCAAGTGGCCGGGCAACAGCCGCTGATCTGGCTCAACGACGAGGCCGTGTTCAAGCGCGGCAAGAGCATCCGCGCCGGGGTGCCGGTGTGCTGGCCCTGGTTCGGCAACTTTGCCCGCAACCCGCAGGCGGTGCAGGCCATGCGCCAAGGCACTGACCCGGCGCCGGCCCACGGCCTGGTGCGGGCCACCGACTGGGAACTGCTGGGCATCGAAAGCCAGGGCGACAGCCTGCTGGTGGAGCTGCGCCTGCCCTGCCCCGCGGGTGGTTTTCCCGGCTGGCCCCATCAAGTGGAACCGCGCCTGAGCATCCGCCTCGACCAGCAACTGCACATCAGCCTCAGCAGCCACAACCTGGGCACTGAAAGCGTGAGCATCAGCCAGGCGCTGCACAGCTACTTCGCGGTCAGCGATGTGCGCCAGGTGCAGGTCGAAGGCGTGGACGGGCTGAGCTACATCGAGACCCTGGAAGACTGGAAGACCAAGGTCCAGAGCGGCAGCCTGCACTTTACCGGCGAGACCGACCGCATCTACCTGAACGCCCCGGCGCAGCTGGAGATCGTCGATCCGGACTGGCAACGACGGATCCGCCTGCGCAGCGAAGGCTCGCGCACCGCGGTGATCTGGAACCCCTGGATCGACCGCGCTGCCCAATTCAGCGACATGGCCGACGACGGCTGGCAGCGCATGCTGTGCATCGAGACCGCCAACGTGATGGACGACATCGTCACCCTGGCCCCGGGCGCCAGCCACACCCTGAGCGTCAGCATCAGCGCCGCCCCGCTCTGACCCCCACCTGCTCCGTAGGAGCTGGCTTGCCAGCGAAGAGGCCCTCAAGACCGCGTTCGCCGGCAGGCCGGCTCCTACCGTTCAGCGGCGTTCAAATGCGCCGCTTCAGAGATCCGATTCCTTGACCACCCGCACCTTCGCCGCATCCAGGGCATAGGCGGCATCGGCCAGGTCGTTGCTGACCTTTTCGATCTTCAGGGTGCCGGTCACCCACAGCGGCGTGTAGATGTCGTCCAGCTTCAAGCCCTTGGGAAAGCGCACCAGCACCAGCTGGTTGGGCGGCGGTGGCGGCACGTGGATGCAGGCGCCCGGGTACGGCACCAGGAAGAACAGCGTGCTGCGCCCCTTGGCATCGGCTTCCAGCGGCACCGGATAACCGCCGATGCGGATCTGCTTGTCATTCATGGCCGGCACGGTCTTGGTGGAATACATCACCGCCGGCAACCCCTTGCTCTGCTTCAGGCCGCCCTTTTCGGTGAAGGTGCCATTGGCTTCCGGGGAGTTGTGGTCGATTTCCGGCATCTGCTCCAGGGCCTTCTGGTCCGACTTGGGCATCAGCTCCAGCCAATCGGTTTCCGGCAGTTCGCCAGCCTGGGCCAGGCCGCAGCCCAGCAGAACAAAGGTCAATAGAAGACGGCGCATGTGAGGGTGGCTCGGTCAAAAGGGAAGGACGGGAAAACCCGGGCATTCTAGTGCCCAGACCGTCAGATGCGTTGAAGTTTCAGATGAAGAAAAAGGCTCCCCTCCGCGCGGACGGCAGAGGGGGCTTGTAGCGTGGTTCAGCTCTTCTTGACGAAGCCGTAGATCACCAGCAGGACGATCGCGCCCACCAGTGCACCGATGAAACCGGCGCCCTGGCCAGCCTGGTAGATACCCAGCGCCTGGCCGCCATAAGTGGCCGCCAGCGAACCGCCGATACCCAGCAGGATGGTCATGATCCAGCCCATGCTGTCGTCTCCCGGTTTGAGGAAGCGCGCCAGCAGACCAACGATCAAGCCGATGAAAATGGTTCCAATAATGCCCATGGCTGTTCCTCTGTAAGGGGGGATCAAGCCAAAGCCTAGCCAGCACTTTGGCATCCTGCTATCAGAGAACGGCGGGAAACGAAGGTTCCCGCCAGCCGGAGGATTTGTTACTCGGCGATCAGCGCTTGCACCTTGAGGATCTGCGCTTGCAGGGTCGCCTGATCGGCGCAGCGCAGGTTGGCGTGGCCGACCTTGCGCCCGACCTTGAAGGCCTTGCCGTAGTGATGCAGGTGGCAGTCGTCGATAGCGATGACCTTGTCCACCGGCGGCACTTCGCCGATGAAGTTGATCATGGCGCTCTCGCCGACTTTGGCGGTGGAGCCCAGGGGCAGGCCGGCCACCGCCCGCAGGTGGTTTTCGAACTGGCTGCACTCGGCGCCTTCGGTGGTCCAGTGACCGGAGTTGTGCACCCGCGGCGCAATCTCGTTGGCCTTGAGGCCACCGTCGACTTCGAAGAATTCGAAGGCCATGACGCCGACGTAATCCAGCTGCTTGAGCACGCGGCTGGAGTAATCCTCGGCCAGGGCCTGCAGCGGGTGATCGCTGCTGGCCACCGACAGACGCAGGATGCCGCTGTCGTGGGTGTTGTGCACCAGCGGGTAGAAACGGGTTTCCCCGTCACGGGCACGCACGGCGATCAGCGAGACTTCGCCGGTGAACGGCACGAAGCCTTCCAGCAGGCAAGGCACGCTACCCAGTTCGGCGAAGGTACCTGCGACGTCGGCGGCGCTGCGCAGAACCTTCTGGCCCTTGCCGTCGTAACCCAGGGTGCGGGTCTTGAGCACGGCTGGCAGGCCGATGCGCGCCACGGCAGCGTCGAGATCCGCCTGGGACTGGATGTCGGCGAACTCCGGGGTAGGAATCCCCAGGTCCTTGAACATGCTCTTCTCGAACCAGCGATCGCGGGCGATGCGCAGGGCTTCGGCGCTCGGGTAGACCGGCACGAATTGCGAGAGGAAGGCCACGGTTTCCGCCGGCACGCTCTCGAATTCGAAGGTCACCAGATCCACTTCATCGGCCAGCTGGCGCAGGTGATCCTGGTCGCCGTAGTCGGCCCGCAGGTGTTCGCCCAGGGCAGCGGCGCAAGCATCCGGCGCCGGGTCGAGGAAAGCGAAGTTCATTCCCAGCGGAGTCCCCGCCAGGGCCAACATGCGGCCCAACTGGCCGCCACCGATTACACCGATCTTCATCGTCAACAACCTCAGGCGACGCGCGGGTCTGGATTGTCCAGGACGCTGTCTGTCTGTTCAGCACGGAATTTTTTCAGCACCGCGTGGAACTGCGGGTGCTTGGCGCCCAGGATGCTCGCCGAGAGCAGGGCCGCGTTGATCGCACCCGCCTTGCCGATGGCCAGGGTGGCCACGGGGATGCCGGCCGGCATCTGCACGATGGACAGCAGCGAATCCACGCCCGAGAGCATCGACGACTGCACCGGCACGCCCAGCACCGGCAGGTGGGTCTTGGCCGCACACATGCCAGGCAAGTGCGCCGCGCCGCCGGCACCGGCGATGATCACCTCGATGCCACGCGCCTCAGCCTCATCGGCGTACTGGAACAGCAGGTCCGGGGTGCGGTGTGCGGAAACCACCTTCACCTCGTAAGGGATGCCGAGCTTTTCCAGCATATCGGCGGTGTGGCTAAGGGTGGACCAATCGGACTTGGAGCCCATGATCACGCCAACCAGTGCACTCATCGTCGTGCCTCTTCTCTCTGGGCGCCCGCAGGCGCGTCAAAAACAACAAGCCACGCGAAAATGCGTGGCTTGACTGTACGAATTATGGCCGGACGAACCGGCCGAAGGCCGCGCAGTATACCGAAAAAGCCGCGCTAAACGCACTTTCGCCGACCATCTGCAAAACAAAGTATTTCCGGCGCAAAACCCCGGTTTTATTGACTCCCAGGTCAATCCCGTCCCCCTCGCAGGCGCTGGCTTGCCAGCGAAGAGACCCACCCTGCGATCACCACCCTCCCGGCCGACGCCTTCGCCGGCAAGCCGGCTCCTAGGTGGCCGCAGCTTGTGCGGCGGCGCCTTCCAGCTTGCGCCAGAGCAAGCGCACGTTGGCCTTGCGCACCAGGGCGCAGCGGTACAGGCGGATCTCCAGCGGCACATGCCATTGCGCGCCGCCGCAGACCACCAGTTCACCTCGGGCCAGTTCGGCACGCACGCTCAACTGCGGCACCCAGGCGATGCCCAGCCCTTCCAACGCCATGCTCTTGAGGCTGTCGGCCATGGCGGTCTCATAAACCGTGGTGAAACGCAGGTTGCGCTGGCGCAGCAGCAGATTCACCGAACGCCCGAGAAAGGCCCCGGCGCTGTACGCCAGTAGCGGCACGCTGGCCTCGCCTTCCAGGTCGAACAGCGGCTTGCCCTGGGGGTCGGCGGCACACACCGGGAGCATCTCGGTGTGCCCCAGGTGCAGCGAGGGGAAGATTTCCGAATCCATCTGCAAGGCGGCGTCCGGGTCGTAGAAGGCCAGCATCAGGTCGCAGCCGCCTTCGCGCAGGGCGTGCACCGCATCGCCGACGTTGGTGGCCACCAGCCGCGTGGCGATATTCAGTCCTTCATTGCGCAACTGGGCAATCCAGCGCGGGAAGAAGCCCAGCGCCAGGGAGTGGGCCGCCGCCACCTGCATCACCTCACCCTGCCCGCCTTCCAGATGGTGCAGGTGGCGTACCACCTCGCCGAGCTGTTCGACCACGGTGCGCGCGGTGACCAGGAACAACTGCCCCGCCGCCGTCAGTTCCACCGGCGTGCGCGAGCGGTTGACCAGAGTCAGGCCCAGGGCCGCTTCCAGGCTGCGGATGCGCCGACTGAACGCCGGCTGGGTCACGAAACGTCGCTCGGCAGCCTGGGAAAAGCTGCGGGTGGCGGCCAGGGCACTGAAGTCCTCGAGCCATTTGCTTTCCAGATTCATCACGTCCTCCCGGACACGCACCATTTTAGGTCACACGCTCGCCGGCAACCCGGCGTCACACCGGCATTATGCCGAATATGCATAGCCCAGTGTTTAACAGCATTGGCCCAAAAAATCCCTTCGGCCTAGGATTCGCAGCGTTCCCGGCACAGACCGGGTCCCTACCGAGATGATCTCCGTCATGTCCTCCGCTGCATCTTTCCGCACAGAAAAAGACCTGCTTGGCGTACTCGAAGTACCGGCTCAAGCGTATTACGGCATCCAGACCCTGCGAGCGGTGAACAACTTCCGCCTCTCCGGCGTTCCGATTTCGCACTACCCAAAACTGGTCGTGGCCCTGGCAATGGTCAAGCAGGCAGCTGCTGACGCCAACCGCGAACTGGGTCATCTGAGCGAAGCCAAGCATGCAGCCATCAGCGAGGCTTGTGCCCGCCTGATCCGCGGCGACTTCCACGAAGAGTTCGTGGTGGACATGATTCAAGGCGGCGCTGGCACTTCGACCAACATGAATGCCAACGAAGTCATCGCCAACATCGCGCTGGAGGCCATGGGCCACAGCAAGGGCGAATACCAGTACCTGCACCCGAACAACGACGTGAACATGGCGCAGTCCACCAACGACGCCTACCCGACCGCGATCCGCCTGGGTCTGCTGCTGGGTCACGACGCGCTGCTGGCCAGCCTCGACAGCCTGATCCAGGCGTTCGCCGCCAAGGGCCAGGAATTCAGCCACGTCCTGAAGATGGGCCGTACCCAACTGCAAGACGCCGTGCCGATGACCCTCGGCCAGGAATTCCACGCCTTCGCCACCACCCTGGGTGAAGACCTGGCTCGCCTGAAGACCCTGGCGCCGGAAGTGCTGACCGAAGTCAACCTGGGCGGCACCGCCATCGGCACCGGCATCAACGCCGACCCGCGCTACCAGCACCTGGCCGTACAACGCCTGGCCACCATCAGCGGCCAGCCGCTGGTACCGGCCGCCGACCTGATCGAAGCCACCTCCGACATGGGCGCCTTCGTGCTGTTCTCCGGCATGCTCAAGCGCACCGCGGTCAAGCTGTCGAAGATCTGCAACGACCTGCGCCTGCTGTCCAGCGGCCCACGCACCGGCATCAACGAAATCAACCTGCCAGCGCGTCAGCCCGGCAGCTCGATCATGCCTGGCAAGGTCAACCCGGTCATCCCGGAAGCGGTCAACCAAGTGGCGTTCCAGATCATCGGCAACGACCTGGCCCTGACCATCGCGGCCGAAGGCGGCCAGCTGCAACTGAACGTGATGGAGCCGTTGATCGCCTTCAAGATCTTCGACTCGATCCGCCTGCTGCAACGCGCCATGGACATGCTGCGCGAGCACTGCATCACCGGCATCACCGCCAACGAAACCCGTTGCCGCGAACTGGTGGAGCACTCCATCGGCCTGGTCACCGCGCTGAACCCGTACATCGGCTATGAAAACGCCACCCGTATCGCCCGCATCGCCCTGGAAAGTGGCCGTGGCGTACTGGAACTGGTGCGCGAAGAAGGCCTGCTGGACGACGCCATGCTCGACGACATCCTGCGTCCGGAAAACATGATTGCCCCGCGTCTGGTTCCGCTGAAAGCCTAACCGCCGCGACCCCGAAACATGCAACACCGCTCACCAGGTTGAGGGACTAGACACCTCTCACCTTTTGAGGGCTTGGAGCTTCGTCTCCAGGCCCTTTTTTTTGGTTTTCACGAAGTCCCGGAACCCCAGAAACAAGACCGCCTATTGTTCAGCGCCGACCCTTGGTGGAGCGCCGTGATAGCGCGGAAGCTGTGCACATTTTCGCTTCATGACAGACGCAGCGCTGCCCCCCTCTCGCCCTTCACTTTTCGAAATTTCGAACAAGATGGAGAGTGGCGAACGCGTGAATCTAATTTCCATAGAACGTATTGGTAAGACCCCTTCCCGGTCCTAGTGCGGGTGACACGCTCAAACACCCCATCGGAAGGCTCACACCCACAATCGTTAATCGGTATGCAGCAGGCAGTAACGAATAAGTGCCTGCTCGACGCTTTGCTTATCCCGCAGCACCAGCCCAATCACGATCGCCTGATCCGCATCTACGATTTCGTAGAACACCCGGTATCCATCGGTGTTGAGCTCACGGTAATGCAAAATGCCCAGGTCGCTTGCTTGAGGGCTGACTGGGTAGCCTAACGGGGCGGACAAGAGCTTGTCCTGAAGAGCGTCAATCACAGCATCCAGCCGCTCAAAGGCGGACTTAAGGTCGCTATAGTCGGCCAGATGCACGATCTGGTCTTCAATGCTTTGCTGTGCGGTTTCGGTGTAGCGGATGGTCAGTGTTGACATCTATCCCACCCTTTTTATTTGTGGGCAAACCTCTTGCTCAGGCGGGCCTTGAGCTCATCAGTCGAACAATGCTTGCCTTGGGCGTACTCGCGCGAACTGACTGCGAGCAATTTCACCAACGCCATTGCCTCGTCGCGGCGCTTACGCTCAACGTAAGACTCGACAACGTAAACAGGCACACCGTTTTGCGTGACGACCATTGGTTCCTCTAAAGGAAGGTCGGATGCGTATCGTTTTAAAAAGCTGACCGTTTCAACTCGCATGAGTGAAACCTCCTACATTTGGCGACGTGCTCGCCGCCCTGATACGAACTGATCCTGTGCGACTTCGCAGCTCAGGATGCCTAACGCTCACTATGCAGGATCGCAATCATCCTGCCGGCTTGAACCCTACACTATATTCAGCCCAAATATAGACCGATTATCGAATCCTGATTTCACTGAATATCAAATCATTTTTATGCTCCTTTGATTGGCCGGTGTGCCGTTTTTTTACCTGGAAAAAAGCTGCGATTTGTCAGGCGATGCCGCTCCGCAACGAAGCAGAATCTCTTTGTTTTGTAGGGCAAATCCGAGAGAATCCCCCACGCCTTTGAGCGCCTTGTACCCCTTCGAACGATCAGGCAGTCTCCCGGTGCCGCTGCCAAATCAGCGGCCCGGATGTGGAAGTCTGGGATAAAGGACGTGCAGTCGTCTCATTCGAACACCCTTGCCGATGCGGCTAGGGTGAACTCGATTTATGGCGGCTGTGCGTAGGGCACCCTCGGGTGCGCCGGTTCCTTTAGCCCGGTCTTCCACACCTGCGCACGGCTGCCACCCTCTCATGTGGAAGTGAGATCCGGCGGTTTCTTAAATTGCTAAAGGAACCAGTCTCATGAAAAAGCTCGTCCCCGATCCACCTTTACCCACCGATCATCCGCGCCGCGACCCGGAGCTGGACCGCGCCAACGCCAACCTGCTGGCCGCCTTGCACGGCACCCGCCATCGCCCCTTCGGCCTGCGCGACGCCCAGGGCCACCCGCTGTTCGCCGTACAGCCCCAGGTGAATGCCGAAGACGCCCTGATGCACGTTTCCTTGCTGCTCAAATGCGCCGAAGAGGTGTCCGATGAAATCACCGAACGGGCCAGCGGCATCGAACGCGGGCTGATCTGGTCCATGGTGCATTCCGTGGAAATGGCCCGCGCCGTGGTGGACGCCCTGCTCGACGGCGCCCGCCCCGGCCCCGCCTAAACACCGCCCCGTAGGAGCTGGCTTGCCAGCGAAGAGGCCTGCCCTGCCTTCAGCGGCATCCCGGCCGACGCCTTCGCCGGCAAGTCGGCTCCTACACACCGCGTATCCCCCCGTAGGAGCTGGCTTGCCAGCGTTATGGTCCCTTGTTTTAAACCAGCACAATCCATCGCCCGCAGTGGATAATCGCCTCTCTCAAACATCCGCCATCCCCGAGGCACCGCAGTCGATGGACCCGACGCACACCCAAGCTCTGCAACAACTGCGCAAACTGATCCCCATCGGCCTGCGCCATGCCCAGACCCTGCTCGCCCGCTGCGCCAATAATCCGCAGCAAGCCGCCGAGCTCTACAAAGCCGAGCTGTTGCAGGTGCTGGTAGACAAATCCGGCCTGCCCCCCGAGCAAGCACGAGAACACTTGCTCAACGCCGGTTACGACCTGAACTGCGCCCTGCACGCTATAGAAGAAGCGCGCTTCACCCTGACCCAGCGCATCCTGCGCAAGCACCACCGGGACCCGGGCCAGGCCCTGGACCTGATCGCCCAGGCCATCGAAACCGCCGAGCAGCTGCCGCGTCAGTTCTGGCTGGATTTCCAGCGACTGGAAAAACTGCCCCCTGCGCTGCGCTGCTTCATGGTGCTCCACGAATGGCTGGCCTTCGAGGGCTGGGAAGGCTTCGATAGCGCCCTGCACTTTCATCTGCCCCAGGCCATCGCTCAGTTCAGGCTCCTGCATCTGGACGCCCTGGCGGGCACCCTGGAGCAGGCCGATCAGCGCCAGCAGCAGCTACGAGCCGCCCACGCCGGGAGCGAAGGCCCCGTCGAGCTGGCCATGCGCATCAACCAGGACCCGTTCTTCAACCGCTGCCAGGACCACTTCAACCAGCAGCGGCCGCAGCTGGACGAGCGCCTGTACCAGTGGGTGGAGCAACATCTGGAGCAGTTTCCAGCCTGAACAGCCGCTTGGCGTTGGCGCACACGCCGCTGCTCAACACACCCCAGAAGCCGGTAGACTGCCGCCCTCACCGAACACGGACCTCGGATTCAGCCCCCATGGAATTGCACTACCGCATCACCCCCGCCCACACCGAAGCCTGGATTGCCGAACCGCTGAAGCAGGAATTGCTCAAGGATGATCAGCAGCATGTCCAAGCCATGACCACATTTGCCCGGTGGCAAAGCCGCTTGATCGGTCCCGTGATGTTCACCCTGTGTCTGATCGGCGGCTGCCTGTCGATCTATTTCCCCGAGCGAACCTTCACCCCGGAGAAGGTCATCGCCATGGTGGCGTTCGCCTTGATCTTCATCCCCCTGTGGTGGCGCTTTTCCGGACGCTGGATCAAGCACCTGCAAGCCCGGATTGCCGCCACCCCAATCAAGCCCCAAGCGCCGCTGCGCGGGTTGAGTCAGCGCCTGATCGAAACCCGGTTGCGGGCCGTCGAAGGCACCTATTGCCTGAACTTCGACGACCAGGGCTTCACCCTGCTCAACACCCGTGGAGGTCAGAGCAGCCTGGCCTGGAAGCAGATCGCAAGCGTGCAGGAAATTCCCGACTTCTACCTCGTGGCGGACGCCGATATGGAGCGTCAAGGCGTGGCCTGCTTCATCGCCAAACACACTGACCTGATGCCCACCGAGGCCTACCAGCAGGGGCTGCAAGCCTTCCTGAGCCAATGCCCGGCGGCACTGCCAGCGCACTAACCGCCTCTCTCAACGCCAGCCCCGACGCCCACACACACGGAATTTGCATGCACACATCAGCGTCCTCCCCCCGCCCGGCCCGCGCCCTGGCCATCCTCGGCACCGGCCACGCCCTGCCGCAGCGGGTGGTCACCAGTGCCGAGCTGGACCGCCAGCTCGGCCTGGAAACCGGCAGCGTGGCGCGCATCAGCGGAGTGCAGCAGCGCCACGTCGCCGATCCTGCGGACACCGCCGCCAGCCTCGGCGCCAGCGCCGCGCGCCAGGCCCTGCAAGCGGCGGGCCTGGCGCTGGATCAGTTGGACCTGATCGTCTGCGCCAGCGGCACCATGGACCAGGGCATGCCCTGCAATGCGGCGCTGCTGCAACGGGAGCTGGGCCTGGGCCAGTCAGGCATTGCGGCCATGGACATCAACGCCAGTTGCCTGGGCTTTATTGCCGCCCTGGACACCCTGTCCTGGCCGATCCAGGCCGGGCATTACCGGCGCGTGCTGCTGGTGTGCGCCGACATCGCCTCCTGCGGCCTGGACTGGCAGCAGGTGGAAGTCTGCGGCATCTTCGGCGACGGTGCGGCAGCGGTGGTGCTGGAAGCGGGCGACGGCGGCCCGAAGATCCTCGCCTCGCGCCTCAGGACCTACGCCGAAGGCGCCGCGCTGTGCCAGATCCCCGCCGGCGGTTCGCGCTTTCATCCGCGGCGCATCCAGGTGCCGTTCGAGCCCCTGACCAGTTTCACCATGCAGGGCAAAGGCGTGTTCCGCCTAGCGGCCAAGCACCTGCCCGAACTGATGGACGACTTGCTGCAGCAAGCCGCGCTGTCCCTTGCGCAGATCGACTGGATCATCCCCCATCAAGCCAGCCAACAGGCCATGCAGCATGCGGCCAAACGCCTGAGCCTGGGGCCGGAGAAAGTCGTCGATATCTTTGCCCGGCATGGCAATCAGGTGGCGGCGTCCCTGCCCACCGCTCTGGACATCGCGGTGCGCGACGGGCGCATTCAACGCGGACAAACCCTGATGCTGATCGGCACCGGCGCGGGCCTGTCCCTCGGCGGCATGATCCTGGAGTTTTGATGAAGATCCTGGTCACCGGCGGTACCGGTTTTATCGGACGGCATCTGGTCTGGAAGCTGGCCGCCGAAGGCTGCGAGGTGCAGTTCAGCGGGCGCAACCCCGAGGCGGCGGCCGAGGTGATTGCCCACAGCCCGGCGCCGGTGCGCTGGCTGCCCCTGGAGCACGGCAGCCCGCTGGCCAAACGCCTGCTGGCCGATGCCAGCCGCGAGCATGACGCCATCGTGCATTGCGCCGCCTTGTCTTCACCCTGGGGTTCGCCCCAAGCGTTTGCCCGGGCCAACCTCGACTCCACCGCCGAGGTGATCCACGCCTGCGGCAAGAACCGCATCCCGCGGCTGGTGCATATCTCCACCCCCAGCCTGTATTTCAACTTCAGTGATCGCCTGGGCATCCGCGAAGACCAGCCGCTGCCACCACCGGTGAACGACTACGCCCGCAGCAAGGCCCAGGCCGAAACCCTGCTGGCAGACGCCAAGCTGCCCGAATGCGTGATCCTGCGCCCCCGGGCGGTGTTCGGCCCCTGGGACGCAACCCTGATGCCGCGCCTGCTGCGGGTGATGCAACGGGGGGCGATTCCACTGATGCGCGGCGGCCAGGCGCAGCTGGACCTGACCTGCGTCGACAATCTGGTGCACGCGGTGTGGCTGGCCCTGACCCGGCCCCTGCCGCGCCCGCTGTGCGTCTACAACCTGAGCAACGGCACGCCGCTGGCCTTCAAGGACCTGCTGCAACAGATGGCCGAGCACTTCCGCCTGCCCCTGCGCACCCGTCGCCTGCCCTGGCCCCTGGTGCATGGCCTAGCGCGCCTGCTGGAGCTCAAGGCACGCCTGGGCAACGGCGCCGAACCCTTGATCACCCGCTACGGCGCAGGCGTCCTGGCCTTCAGTCAGACCCTGGACATCAGCGCCATCCAGCGCGAGTTGGGCTACCACCCAGTGATCAGCCAGGACCAGGGCATTGCCCAGCACGCCCAATGGTGGCTGGCCCAACAGAGACAAAAACCATGAGCCGCAGCGTGAGCTTGAAGATCCTCCGGGCCGGCTGGTGCCAGCACCTGGAATGCATGGCCGACCGTGGCGGGCGCCTGGCGCCGGTGCAATTTCCGGCGCTGTGCGGGCTGATCCAGCACCCGGACCACGGCTGGATTCTGTACGACACCGGCTACGCCGAGCACTTCTTCCAGGCCACCCGGGCCCTGCCCGAGCGCCTGTACCGCAGTGCGGTGCCGGTGCAGTTGCCGGTGGTCGAGCAATTGGGCGCGCAGCTGCATGAGCTGGGCATCGGCCCGGGGGATATCCGCTACGTGATCATTTCCCACTTCCACGCCGACCATATCGCCGGGCTGCGGGATTTTGCCAATGCGCGCTTTATCGCCCTGGAAGCCGATTACCGGCATATCGACAGCCTGCGCGGCCAGCGTTGGCGCGCCACCCTTGGCGGCCATCTGCCGGGCTTGCTGCCGGACGACTTCAGCGCCCGCCTGCGCCTGGCCGAAGCCAGTCCCAGCTGTGCGCTGCCAAGCTGGATGGCGCCGTTCGAGCAAGGCCTGGACCTGTTCGGCGATGGCAGCCTGATCGGCGTGCCGCTGCCGGGGCACAGCGCCGGCCAGCTGGGCCTGTTCATCCCCGACGCCCAGGGCCGGCCGGTGTTCCTGGTGGCCGACGCCTGCTGGTCGGTGCCGGCCTGCCGCGCCGAGCGCCTGCCCGCTGCACCGGCACTGTGGTTTGCCAGCGCCGACCGTCAGCAATACGTGCGTACCTACAGCGGCCTGGGCCAGCTGATCCGCCGCGAACCGGCGGTGGCGGTGCTGCCGTCCCATTGCACCCAGGCCTGGGAGGCGTTCGCCAATGAACAGTGAGCGCCTGCTGGGCACTCTGCGCAGCATCGGTTCATTCGTGTTCAGCCGCTACGCCCTGCGCTTTCGCCGCCGCGAGCGGCTGGAAGCCTGGCAGGCCCTGCGCCTGCGGCACTTCATGGCCAAAGTCCTGCCCCGTGGCCAGCGCTTCAACGGGCTGACCCAAGACGGCCTGCACAACTTGCCGCTCATGGACAAAGCCGCCCTGATGAGCGACTTCGCCGCCTTCAACACCCGCGCCCTGAGCCTGGAACAGGTGTTGCCGGTGGCCCTGCAGGCCGAGCGTTCCCGGGACTTCAGCCCGACCCTGGGGGACATCACCGTGGGCCTGTCCAGCGGCACCTCGGGGGCTCAGGGGGTGTTCCTGGTCAGCAGTGTGGAACGCCAACGCTGGGCCGGCATCCTGCTGGCGCGCACCCTGCCCCGGGCGCTGCTGCCCCGGCTGCTGTGCCCCTGGCTGGCGCCGCTGCGGATCGCCTTCTTCCTGCGGGCCAATAGCCGCCTGTACACCACCCTCGCCAGCCGCCGCATCGACTTCGCCTTTCATGACCTGACCCTAGGCCTGACCGCCTCCCTGCAACGCCTCAACCAGCAGCATCCGGACGTGCTGGTGGCCCCGGCCACGGTGCTGCGGGGGCTGGCCCAGGCGGCCCTGGCCGGGCAGCTGACGATCCGCCCACGGCACATCCTGTCGGTGGCTGAAGTGCTGGAAAGCACCGACGCCGAGCTGGTCCAGCAAGCCTTCGGGCGCAAGCCGCAGCAGATCTATCAGGCCAGTGAAGGTTTTCTCGGCTACACCTGCGAGGCTGGCACCCTGCACCTGAATGAAAGCCACCTGCACATCGAGCCGCAATGGCTGGACCCTGAGCGCACGCGCTTCCAGCCGATCATCACCGACTTTTCCCGGCGTACGCAGCTGATCGTGCGTTATCGCCTCAACGACATCCTGCGGGTGGCCAGCGCGCCCTGCCCCTGTGGCCGTGCGGAGCGGGCCATCGCCGCCGTGGAAGGCCGCGCCGACGAGATCCTCTGGCTGCCCCGGCTCGACGGCCAGCAGCTGGCACCGCTCTACCCTGACGTATTGCGCCGGGCCCTGCTGATGCTGGGGGCGGAACTGGAGGAATACCAGATTCACCAGCGCGGGCTGCTCTGGCAGGCCAACCTGCGTACCTCGGGCGACTACCACGGGCTGTGCCAGCGCTTGAGCGAAGCCCTCGCCGAACTCTGCGCGCAACAAGGGCTGCAGGCGCCGCAGCTGAGCTTCGGCCACTGGCAGGCACCGCCGCCACAAGCGAAAAGACGCCGTCTGCTGATGCTGCAACTACCCGAGGGACTGCCATGCGTATATTGATTCTCGGCGCCCGGGCCCCGGCCTGCCTGGAGTGGGCCCGGGCCTTTAGCCAAGCCGGCTGGACGGTGACCGTGGCCGACTCCCTGGCCCAACCCCTGAGCCGCTTCAGCCGCGCCGCCGAGCACTTCGTGCGCCTGCCGGAGCCGCGCCACGACCCGGATGCCTGGATCGAAGCCCTGGCCGGGGTCATCCGCCAACAGGCCATCGACCTGCTGCTGCCCACCTGCGAAGAGGTGTTCTACCTGGCCCACGGCCTGGAGCGCCTGCGGCCTTTGTGTCGGGTGTTCACCAGCTACTTCGAGCTGCTGCACCGCCTGCATCACAAGGGCGATTTTGCTGCCATGACCCAGGGCTGGGACGTGGCCGCGCCGCCGACCCGGGCGCTGTATGACCTGGCTGCGGTGCAGGCGCTGGCGGCGGAGCACGATGCCCTGGTGTTCAAGCCGGCCTATTCGCGCTTCGCCTCCCAGACCCTGATCCGCCCGAGCCCGGCGCAACTGGCAAAAGTCCGGCCCAGCGCCGAGGCGCCCTGGGTGGCCCAGCAGTTTGTCCCCGGCCAGGAGTACTGCAGCTTCAGCGTGCTGGTGGACGGCCAGTTGCGCGCCCACAGCAGCTATCAGCCGCGCTACCGGGTCGGGCGCGGCTCGGGGATCTACTTCCACAGCTGTGCCCCGGCGCCAATCCGTGCGTTTCTGGAACAGTTCGGCCGGGCCACCGGCTACACCGGGCAAGTGGGTTTTGACTTTATCGAGGACCGCCAGGGCCGCTTCCATGTCCTGGAGTGCAACCCCAGGGCCACCAGCGGCGTGCACCTGTTCGACGACCAGCGCGTGCAGTTGGTAGCGGCGCTGGGCAACGAAGCCGACGCAGCGCTGGAGGCGACTCTGGAACCACGGATGATCGCCCTGGCCATGCTGCTTCTGGTGGCGCCGCAACGGGCCTTGAGCCGCACGTTCTGGCACGACTACCAACAAGCCCGGGACGTGATCGTCCAGGACGGCGATCGCGGTCCACTGACCGCCCAGTTGCTGAGCCTGAGCGAGATCATCGGCCGCGCCCTGACCCGCCGCTGCGGGCTGCTGGCCGCCTCCACCGCCGATATCGAATGGAACGGCCAGCCTCTGGGGGCACAGCGCCAATGAGACTGCTGCTGCCCGAGCAACTGGCCCTTGAGCCCCCGAGCGCCGGCGACAGCCACGCCCGGCAGTACGTGCGCACCTGCGCCGGCGGCGCGCTGATCGGCAACGTCAGCACCGCCCTGGCCCTGCTGGACACCGGCCATCAGCAGTTCCCGGTGAGCATCAACCACGGCCACGACCCTGTGGATAACTGTTACGTGGTCTCGCCGCAAACCGCCTACAGCGGCTATGCCCGGGAAGAACTGCAGCGCCTGAAACGGCCCTGGCTGGCCTGGCCCTTGAAGCTGCTGACCCAGGGCGTGGACCGGCTACTGAGCGCGGCCAAGGTCGACCGCCTGGTGCAGGTCAATAACTGGCTGCTGTCGACCAACCTCTACCCCGCCGATTGGGATGGTTCGGATTTGCCGGCGATCACCGAACTGCTGCGCCGGGAGTTTCCCGACCACGGCTTTGGCTTTCGCTCGCTCAACGACTTCAGCAACCTCGAACTGCGCAAGCGCCTGCAAGCCCTGGGCTACCTGGCGATTCCCAGCCGTCAGGTGTACCTGTTCGACGGCCGCGAGGGCGAACATTCAGCCTTCCTGCGCCACCACAACACCCGCCTGGATGCCACCCTGCTGCGCCGCAGCCCGTATACGGTGGTGCCCGGCAGCGAGCTGAATGAGGCTGACTTCCAGCGCATCGAACAGCTGTACAACCTGCTGTACCTGGACAAATACAGCCGCCTCAACCCCCACTACAGCGCCCACTGGCTGCAACGCGGGCAGGCCGAAGGCTGGCTGGATGTGCGCGCCCTGCGCAACGCCGAAGGGCGCATTGACGGCGCCCTGGGCTGGTTCGCCAACAGCGCGCTGATCAGCACCCCCATCGTCGGCTATGACACCGCCCTGCCCCAGCGCGCCGGCCTGTACCGGCAACTGACCAGGCTGTGCCTGCAAGAAGCGGTGAACCGTCGTCAGGTGCTCAACTTCAGCTCCGGCGCGGCCGCCTTCAAGCGCCTGCGCGGCGGCCAGCCCGAAATCGAATACAGCCTGATCCACGTCGCCCACCTGCCCTGGTCGCGGCGCCTGGTGTGGCAACTGATGGGCCTGCTGCTGCAACGGATCGGCGTACCGCTGATGAGGAAGCTCAAATTGTGAACAGTCACTCGGGCTGGTGGCCCGTCACCCTGAGCCGGCAGCTGCAACGCCAACCCCTGGCCTGCACCCTGCACGGCGTGCCGCTGGTGCTGTTTCGCGACGCCGACGGCGCCGCCGCGGTGCTGCCGGACCGTTGCCCTCACCGCTTCGCGCCCCTGAGCGCCGGCCGGGTGCGCGACGGGCAGATCCAGTGCCCCTACCACGGCTGGCGCTTCGACCCCCAGGGCCGTTGCACTCAGCTGCCCGGCCAGGAGCAGCAGCGGTGCAGCCAGCCCTTGTTGCAGCCGCTGCACAGCTGCGAAGCCCAGGGGCTGGTGTGGGCCAGCCTCGCCAGCGAGCGGCCGAATGCCCCGCCGGTGGCCGCCGCCGAGCAGGCCCAGGCCCTGGATGTGTTCTGGATCAGCGACCGGGTGCAGTGCAGCTTGCAGGACGCCGCGGAGAACTTCCTCGACGGCTTCCACACCCACTTCGTGCATGCCGGATGGATTCGCCACGACCGCCAGCGCCAGCGCATTCGTGCCTGGGTGCATCAGTTGGAAGACGGGGTCGAAGCCCAATACAGCGAAGAAGGCACCCAATCCGGACTGATCTCCCGACTGTTCGAAGGCGAACGCGGCCTCAGCATGGGGCGCTTTCGCCTGCCGGGGCTGGCGGAAATCGAATACCGCGACCGTCAGGGCCGGCTCAATCTGCTGGTCAGCGCCTGGCTCAGCCCGGCCGCCGAGGGCGAACTGCGCCTGTTCGCGCGCATCGCCACGGCCCGCGGCCGCTTGCCGGGCGGGCTCAAGCGCGCTGTGTTGCAACCCTTGTTCAAGGTGATCCTCAAGCAGGACCGGCAGATCCTGGAAAAAGTCAGCGCCAACCAGCAGCGCTTTGCCCAGGTGCCGCTGCGCTGGCACCGGCCCACCCCTCTGGACAGCTCGCTGGATCTGCTGGGGCCGTGGATTCGCCAGTTGCTGGAGCAAGGTGAAATGCACGACTTCCAAGAACGCCGAGAGGAATTCTGGCTGTAATCCCGTAGGAGCCGGCTTGCCGGCGAACAGGCCCTCAAGACCGGCGCCGCTCAAACGGGCCCCTTCGCTGGCAAGCCAGCTCCTACGGTTGGCAACGGTATCGCGGGGATGATGCGGGCCCCTTGAGGCCCCTGTTCGCGGGGTTTTGAGGGGCGCGACAAGAACCGATTCAGCCCCCCGTACAGCCTGCCGTTCCTCGGCTCGACGCGCAACATGCAGACGGCGAGCCCGCGCACCGGTATAGTGCGCCCCCTCTTCACGTGGTCAGCCGTCGGTAACGAGGCTCAAACCCACGGGAAACCCGAACTAATAACAACCCGCGAATAGAGAACCGGGACGAACAATCGCCCCACCGCTTTGCCGTGCGTGCAATCAGCGGTGTAACAGAATGTTTCCGTCCGCTCTGCTTTTGCCTACACAAAAAACAGCGAGGAATAATCCATGCTCGAAGTCATCAACGACTTCCTCTCAGGGAAAGTGCTGATCGTGCTCATTGTCGGGCTCGGCAGCTACTTCACGATCCGCTCGCGTTTCGTTCAATTGCGCCACTTCCTCCACATGTTCGCGGTGTTCCGCGACAGCCTGAAAAGCAGCGGCGGCCAGCTCAGCTCGTTCCAGGCGCTGATGCTCAGCCTCGCCGGCCGGGTCGGCGCGGGCAACATTGCAGGCGTCGGCATCGCCGTGACCCTGGGTGGCCCGGGCGCGGTGTTCTGGATGTGGGTGACCGCACTGGTCGGCATGTCCAGCAGCTTCTTCGAATGCACCCTGGCCCAGGTCTACAAACGCGCCGACGGCGACGGCCTGTACCGCGGCGGCCCGGCCTACTACATCGAGCACGGCCTGAAGCGCAAAGGCATGGCGGTGGTGTTCTCCATCCTGCTGCTGGTCACCTACGGCTTCGCCTTCATCGGCCTGCAGTCCTACACCGTGACGCACTCGCTGCAGGACGCCTTTGCCTTCGACCCAAGCCACACCGGCATCGTCCTGGCGGTGCTGCTGGCCATTACCTTCATCGGCGGCATCAAGCGCATCGCCGCAGTGTCCGACCTGCTGGTCCCGATCAAGACCCTGGCCTACATCGCCGTGACCCTGTACGTGATCGGCACCCAGATCGAACAAGTGCCGGCCATGCTGGAGACCATCATCAAGAGCGCCTTCGGTCTCGACCCGGCCTTCGGCGGCCTGCTCGGCAGCGCCATCGTCATGGGCGTGAAGCGTGGCGTGTTCGCCAACGAAGCGGGCCTGGGCAGTGCACCGAACGTCGCCGCCGTGGCCTCCGTGAAGCATCCGGGCGCCCAGGGCGTGGTCCAGGCCTTCAGCGTGTTCCTCGACACCTTCGTGATCTGCACCTGCACCGCGCTGCTGATCCTGCTGTCGGGCTTCTACACCCCGGGCTTCGAAGGCGACGGCATCGTCCTGACCCAGAACTCGCTGGCCGCCGTGGTCGGTGACTGGGGTCGCCTGTTCGTCAGCGTCGCGCTGTCGCTGTTCGTCTTCACCTGCATCCTCTACAACTACTACCTGGGCGAGAACAGCCTGCAGTTCCTCACCCGCAACCGCACCGTGCTGATGCTGTTCCGCGGCCTGGTGCTGGCGCTGGTGGTATGGGGTTCGATGCAGGACCTTTCGACCGTGTTCGCCTTCGCCGACATCACCATGACCTGCCTGGCCTTCGTCAACCTGGTGGCCCTGGCCATGCTGTTCAAGGTCGGCCTGCGCGTGATGCGCGACTACGACGAGCAGCGCCGCGCCGGCGTCGCCCAGCCGGTGTTCGACTCGCGCAAGTTCGCCGATCTGGACCTGGACCTGAAGGCCTGGCCCGCCGAACCTTCGGCCACCGCCGAGGCCGAGCCGCAAGGCGTGCCCGCAGCGCAACGCTGACGGGTGAACGACGGGCGCATCCTCTGCACCCGTCGGTTACAGTGCGATAAATGTGCGAGCGGGCTTGCCCGCTCCCACAGGTACTCACCGTTTCGGAGAATCCCATGACCCCTTCGACCTACCCTGGCGCCCAGCACGTCATGGTGCTCTACACCGGCGGCACCATCGGCATGCAGGCCAGCGCCGACGGCTTGGCCCCGGCCTCGGGTTTCGACGTGCGCATGCGCGCCTACCTCGACAGCCAGCCCGGGCTGGTGCTGCCGGCCTGGCGCTTTCGCGAGATGGCGCCGCTGATCGACAGCGCCAACATGACCCCCGACTACTGGCAGCGCCTGCGTGAAGCGGTGGTCGAAGCCGTGGACCAGGGCTACGACAGCGTGCTGATCCTCCATGGCACCGATACCCTGGCCTACAGCGCCGCCGCCATGAGCTTCCAGTTGCTGGGCCTGCCGGCGCCCGTGGTGTTCACCGGCTCGATGCTGCCGGCCGGCGTGCCCGACAGCGATGCCTGGGAAAACCTCAGCGGCGCCCTGTCAGCCCTGGGCCAGGGCCTGGCCCCGGGGGTGCACCTGTACTTCCACGGCGAGCTGCTGGCACCGACCCGCTGCGCGAAAATCCGCAGCTTCGGCCGTCACCCGTTCGCCGCCCTGAAGCGCAATGGCGGCGGCGCCAGGGCCGAGGCGATTCCCGCCGGGCTGGATTACCGCCAAGCCAAGCAACTGGCCAAGGTCGGCGTGCTGCCGCTGTTCCCCGGCATCGGCGCCGAGCTGCTGGACGGCGTGCTCGACAGCGGCATCCAGGCCCTGGTCCTGGAATGCTTCGGCAGTGGCACCGGGCCCAGCGACAACCCGGCGTTCCTCGCCAGCCTCAAGCGCGCACAGCAGCAAGGCATCGTGGTGCTGGCCGTGACCCAGTGCCATGAAGGCGGTGTCGAGCTGGACATCTACGAAGCCGGCAGCCGCCTGCGCGGCGTGGGCGTGCTGTCCGGTGGCGGCATGACCCGCGAAGCGGCGTTCGGCAAGCTCAATGCGCTGCTCGGTGCCGGGCTGGAAAGCGCCGAAGTGCGGCGCCTGGTGGAACTCGATCTGTGTGGCGAGTTGAGCTGAAGCTCGGGAGCCGGTAGCTACTGCAGTAGCCGCCGGCTCGACGACAAACAGCGGGGGCTGTCAGGTTACTTCTTGACCGAATAATCCTGGCCCCAGACCCGCACCGAACTCGAGCTCTCGATCGGCCCTTCAAACACGAACTTCTGCCGCACTGCCGCCTTGGCCGGGATGGTGACTTCGTCCGGGTTGTCGAGGCTGACAGTCAGATTGTTGGCGTAACCGTCCTGGTCAATCGCCAGCAGGGCGCCGGTCTGCTTGAGGTTGATCAGTCGCAACTGGCTGTCGCTGCTGTTCTTGAAGCCCAGGGTAACGTTGAAGCTGTCGCCGACGGCTTCAGTCTTCAACACCTGAACGTCGACGCGGCCTTTCATTTGCTCGCGAGAGGAAATGATCGAGGCACCGTCGACGCCTTGCGCCGATTGGCGACCATCGAGCACACCTTCGCTGACGCCGCCCAAGAGGTTCTTGCCTGCCGAGATGGCTGACGAGACGGCTGACTTGGCAGAGTCCTTGATGGTGCTTTCGCTGCCTGGCTCAGCCTCGGCCAGGCACAGCGAACTCAGGAGCAAGCCGGACACCAGAAGCAGGGAACGCGCAGGAATGAGGGTCATACATAGTCCTTTATCGGGGTTGCTGCACCGCCACCTCAGGCGGTGAATGGCAGGCAGGTTGCACCAATCAATGCGCCAAGTCACTAGCCACACAACGCCGGGAATGCCGCATGTCGCTGGCCGGCAAACCGCAGGCCTGATCGCGGGCGGCATGCAAATTGCTCCTGTTCCCGGTCTTTCCCAGGCTGGAATCTGCGCATGCTGCACTCGCACCTCACCACCCTCAATGCGGTTTCCCTGATCCTCAACACCTTCAAGGACCATGGCCAGGACGGCGGCGCGCTGTTGGCCGGCAGCGGTATAAATCCCGCCGACCTGAGCCGCGCCGACACTCGCATCACCACCAACCAGGAAATGCTGGTGTGCGCCAACGCCGTGGCCTTGCAACGGGACATCGGCCTGGAACTGGGCCGGCGCATGCACGTTTCCTCCTACGGCATGCTCGGCTACGCCCTGCTCACCAGTGCCACCTTAGGTGACGCTTTGCGCCTGGCGCTGCGCTATCCGGCGCTGATGGGAACACTTTTCGAACTGAGCCTGGAAACCGACGGTTCGCGCATTTGGCTGACCGCCGCCGACTACCGCGAAAGCCCGGCCCTGGCCGCGTTCAATACCGAGTTCTGCCTGGTGTCGCTGAAGGTCATCTGCGACGACCTGCTGGGCCACGCCCTGCCGCTACTGGGCGCGCGCTTCGACTACCCGGCCCCGGACTATCAGCAACGCTACCGCGAACCTTTCGACTGCCCGCTGCAATTCAACGCCAGCAGCAACGCCTTCGCCTTCGACCAGCGCTGGCTGGACCAGCCCCTGCCCCTGGCGGACGTGATCACCCACCAGGCCATGGCCGAACGCTGCCGCAAGCAGAACACCGAGTTCACCGGGCGCCAGGCCTGGCTGGGGCGCATCCGCCAGTTGCTGGCGGCGCAGCTGGACGCCGCACCGGGCCTGGAAGGGCTGGCGGAACAGATGAACTGCTCGGCCCGGACCCTGCGCCGCCACCTGCGGGACCTGGGGTGCAGCTATCAGGAACTGCTGGACGAGCTGCGCTTCGAGCGCGCCAAGCAGATGCTCTGCGAAGACCAGATGCCCATCTACCGCATCGCCGAGGCCCTGGGCTTCAGCGAAACCGCGAGCTTTCGCCATGCTTTCATCCGCTGGAGCGGCGTGGCGCCGAGCCAGTTCCGGCCCTGACAAAAACCCCGGCACAACGCTGGTGATTGCATTACATTGCCGACCTTTCTACCGGCAAGGGACTGCACGCTTGAACCTATTCACAGACGCCATCGGCATTCGCGGGCTTTGCCTGGCACTGGTGCTGCTGGCTGGCGTCCCCGTCGCCCAGGCGTTCGACCTGTCCAAGATCCGCTGGTGGGAGATGCAGAGCGACATCCTCCTGGACGACCCGGAAACCGCCACGCTGCAACTCGAACCCTTTCCCCTGCCCGGGCTGGCCCAGGCGCCGGCCCGAGTGATCCTCAGCCAATACCAAGGGTTGTTCTATCTCAATGGCTATGCGGATGGGCAGTACCGGCAGCGAGTCTACAAGTCGCCGCCCTTGCCGCTGTTCGATGCCCAGGCGCTACAGGTCTGCGTGCCCGAGCAGCGACCCGTTGAGGCCACCGACAACTGGCCGCCGAGCAAGCAACTGGAAGCCGCCCTGAGCCTGACCAAGCTGAGTTTCGACTGCCAGAGCCCAGGCTGGGAGTTGAGCAATCGCTACTTGCTGGTGGACAGCCGCGATCCCCAGCGGCCGTTGCTGGCCATCGGTCAGCGCCAGGGCGAGGCACGGATCGACTTCACCCCGCAGCAACCGACCAGCCCCGAACTGCAGCAGCAATGGCTGCAAGCCCTGCAGAAGTACCCGAAGCTGCTGGAACCCTTTGACGCCAGCAGCGGCCAGCTCAGCGTCAAGCCCTATGCGCCGCCGCCCAGCGCGGAGCAGGTCTGGACAGAATTTCGCCAGCTGCACACGCAATTGCGCGATGCCAAAGACAAGGCCCCGGGCATCGCTCGGGTGGAAGAGTTCTTCAGCCGTCAAGACTTTCGCGCGATCGCCCCCGAGCGCAGTACCTACCCGGGCCTGCTCAACGACATCGCCTATTGGGCCACCGAGGCCGGCCAGTTGCAGAGCGCCCGCCCCTGGCTGGCGTACGTGCTGCGTCGCGACCCGGGGCGCATGCCGACCTACCTCAATCTGGCGGACCTGGATTGGCGCCTGTACGAACAGCAGCCCGCGGACACCCGGCACCGGGGCCGGGCCATGGAGAACTATCGGCTGTATTGCGGGCTGCGCCTGCAACGCCAACTTGGGGTCCCCGCCAGGGTCACCCAACGCCTGGGCCTTGAGGCACCCAGCGAACCGGCCTGCCAAAGCGCCTGGCCGCTGGTGACGGCGGTGGACCAGGGTGACGCGGGCGAAGTCCGGCGCCTGCTGGAGAACGGCCTGAGCGGCGACGTCATCGCCGCCGACGGGCGCCCGGTGCTGTTGCACGCGCTGGACAAGCCAGACCTGGACATCGCCCGGCTGTTGCTGGCCCATGGCGCCCGCCCCGACGGCCAGTACAACGGCCGAACCCAGGTGGTCCTGGCCATGCGCCGCGACCTCAAGGACAACCCCGACCTGAACCGGGCCAAGCGCCTTGGGTTCCTGTTGCAGGCCGGCGCCGCCATCGATGAGCAGGACGCCCAGGGTGGCACCGCGCTGCAGGAAATGGCGAAAAACCGCGAGGACATCGAGCGCTTCAACTGGCTGCTGCAGCACCCCCAGGACCTCGACAAACGCAGCGGGCCAGACGGCGTAACCGCGCTATTCCTGGCGCTCAAGGGAGGCAACTACGCTGCTGCCCGGCAACTGGTGGCGGCCGGTGCCAACCTCAACCTGAGCTACGGCCGCGATTTCTGCGCACAGCAGCCGATTCGCGAAAGCCTGCTGATGATCGTCGCCGAACAGGGCTCGCCCGAAGTCATCAATCCCTGGGTCAGCCAGCAAGAGAGCCTGGACATGTTCACCCTGCTGCTACAACGTGGCGCCGACCCCAACGTCGGCCGCTACTGCAAGAACAACGGCTACACCTGGCTGCTGGAGATCATGGCCCGGCGCAAGCGCGACGACATGCTCAAGGTGCTGCAAGGCTTTGCGCCGCCACCGCCGGCGACGGCGTTTCGTCTTTGAGGCGTGGCGCCGAACCCGCTGCGCCTCTGAAACAAAGCCCGGCACAACAGTGCCGATTGCATTACATTGCCGAGCTTTCTATCGGCAAGGGACTGCAACGTTGAAGCTATTCTCAGGCGCCATCGCCCGGCGCATCGGCATTCGCGGGCTTGGCCTGGCGCTGGCACTGCTGGCTGCCACCCCCGTGGCCCAGGCTTTCGACCTGGACCTGGCCTGGTTCAAATGGTCGGGAATGCGCCGCAACTTCGTCCTCGACTACCCGGAAACCGCCACCCTGGAGCTCAAGCCGTTCCCCCTGCCGGGCCTGGCGCGGATGCCGCTGCGGATTGTCCTGAGCCAGTACCGCGGGCTGTTCTACTTCAATGCCTATCAGGACCTGCAGTACCGGCAGCGGGTCTACAAGTCGCCGCCGATGGCCCTGTTCAGCCCTGAAGAGCTGCGGGCCTGTGTGACCCCGGGCGATGACATCCAGGTCAACGACATCTGGCCCACAAGCAACAGCCTGGTCCCCGGCATCACCCTGACGCCCCTGAGCTTCCAGTGCAAGGAGCCATCCGAGTGGCAACTTAGCGGGCGCTACCTGCTGATCGACCAGCGCGATCCGCAACATCCGCTGCTGGCCATCAGTCACCGCCAGGACCTTGGCCAGATGGAATTCACCCCGTTGCAACCCATCAGCGAGGAAACCGGGCGGCAGTGGTTGCAGGCCCTGGAGACATTCCCGCCGTGGTTCCGCCCCTTCACCCAAGGCAGCGGGCCGATCACCGTCAATGCCTTTGTGCCTGCGCCAGCCTCGACCCCGGACAGCCTGTGGAAAGAGTTCCGCGCGCTGCACGAACAACTGCGCACGGCCAAGGACAAACTGCCGGGCATCCGCGAAGTGGAAGACTTCTTCGTCACCCATGACTTTCGCAGCATCGCCACCGAGCGCCGCGAATACGCCGGCCTGCTCAACGACATCGCCTACTGGACCAGCGAAGCCGGGCAGCTGCAAACCGCCCGCCCCTGGCTCAAGGAGGTGCTGCGCCGCGACCCGGGGCGCATGCCGACCTACCTCAACCTGGCGGACCTGGACTGGGCGATCTACCAACAACGCACGCAGGACAACATCCACCAGGGCCGGGCCATCGAGGGCTACCGGGTGTATTGCGGCCTGCGCCTGAAGCGCCAGATGAGCATCCCGCCCCGGGTGCTGCAGCGCTTGGGCCTGAACGCCGCCAATCCCCGGGACTGCCAGGCCTTCTGGCCGCTGGTGGACGCGGTGGATACCGGCGACCTGAGCGAAGTGCGGCGCCTGCTGGCCAGTGGCATCAGCGGCGAGGTCATGGCCGACGATGGCCGCAGCGCCCTGTTGCACGCCCTGGACGCACCGCACCTGGACATCGCCCGGCTGTTGCTGGAGCACGGCGCCCACACCAGCGGCCTGTACAACTGGACCACCCTGGCGACCCTGGCCATGCGCCGCGACCTGGGCGACAACCCCGACCTGAGCCAGGGCGGGCGCCTGAAGTTCCTCATCGAGGCTGGCGTGGCCATCGACGAACCCGACAGCCAGGGCGTGACGCCACTGATGCAGATGGCCGAGAACAAGCGCAGCCTGCAAGGCTTCAGCTGGCTGCTGCAGTACCCGCAGAACCTCGACCTGCGCAACAAGAATGACGGCGAAACCGCACTGTACCGGGCCTTCTCGGGCAACAACTACGTGGCCATGAAGCAGTTGATAGCGGCCGGCGCCAACCTCAACCTGAGCTACGGCCGTGCCGTCTGCAACAACCAGCCCGTCGGCGAAAGCCTGCTGACCCTGGTCGCCGACAAGACCTCCGCCGACGCCCAGTCGCCCTCCGTCAGCCAGCAGGACACCCTGGAGATGTTCACTCTGCTGCTGGAGAAAGGCGCCGACCCGAATGTCGGCCAGCACTGCGAGAAAAAGGGCTACGCAATATTGCTGGAAGCCATTGCCCGGAAAAAACGCGAGGACATGCTCAAGGTCCTGCAGCGCTACGCCCCTACCCCGCCTGCCAGCTGAAACCGGATGGCGCCCCGCAACGGGGCGCCATGCCTCTTTAAGGGGCGAATTTCGGTCAAACACTTTGGCCATATCAATCCCCTTTTGGCCGCTCCTGCCGTTCTCCCAAACCCCGCGCCCCGCAAGACTGTGATCCACCGAATCAGCCTGCGGAGAACAAGAAAATGCTGACGATCTACTCGGACGATCACCACCTGCACCACGGCCGTTGCGAACTCATCGACGGGCAACTGATGCCCTGCTTCGAAATGCCTTCCCGGGCCGACCACGTGCTGGTTCGGGTGAAACATCAAAACCTGGGGCCGGTGCAGGCACCCAAGGATTTCGGCCTGGAGCCTATCGAGCGCATCCACAGCCGGGCCTACCTGGACTTCTTCAAGGGCGCCTGGGCGCGCTGGGCGGCACAGGGCATCGACGGCGACCTGCTGCCCTACACCTGGCCGGCGCGTACCCTGCGCAGTGTGATTCCCACCAGCCTCCACGGCCAGCTCGGCTACTACAGCTTCGACGGCGGCGCGCCGATCACCGCCGGCACCTGGCAGGCGGCCTATAGCGCGGCGCAGGTGGCGCTGACCGCCCAGGCCCATATCCAGAATGGCGCCCACAGCGCCTTCGCCCTGTGCCGACCACCGGGACACCACGCCGCCGGCGACCTGATGGGCGGCTACTGCTACCTGAACAACGCCGCCATTGCTGCCCAGGCGTTCCTCGATCAGGGCCACAGGAAGGTCGCGATCCTCGACGTCGACTACCACCACGGCAACGGCACCCAGTCGATCTTCTATGAGCGCAGCGACGTGCTCTTCACCTCGATCCACGGCCACCCGGAAGCCGAGTTCCCGTTCTTCCTGGGCTATGCCGACGAATGCGGCGAAGGCGCCGGGGAAGGCTTCAACTTCAACTACCCACTGGCCGCCGGTAGCGGCTGGGATGCGTGGAGTGCGGCCCTGGAACAGGCCTGCAACGAAATCCAGCGCTATGGCGCGGACATCATCGTGGTGTCCCTGGGCGTGGACACCTTCAAGGACGACCCGATCTCGCAATTCAAACTCGACAGCCCGGACTACCTGGCCATGGGCAAGCGCATCGCCGCCCTCGGCAAGCCGACGCTGTTCGTCATGGAAGGCGGTTATGCGGTAGAGGAAATCGGCATCAACGCCGTCAACGTTCTCGAAGGCTTCCAAAGCGCCCAGTGAGGGATTCGCATCATGCAAAGACTCAAACGCTTAATGATTCCCGCCCTGTGCGCCAGCCTGCTGGGGACCGCCGCCCACGCCGAAGAACGCACCCTGCGGGTGTACAACTGGTTCGACTACATCACCCCCAAGGCCCTGGAAGACTTCAAGGCCCAGAACAGCCAGGTGAAGCTGGTCTACGACATCTTCGACACCAACGAAGCCCTGGAGGCCAAGCTGCTCACCGGCAACTCCGGGTATGACGTGGTGGTGCCGTCCAACGTGTTCCTGGCCAAGCAGATCGAGGCCGGGGTGTTCCAGCCCCTGGACCGCAGCAAGCTGCCCAACTGGAACCACCTGGACCCCAAGCTGATGAAGCTGATCGAGGCCAACGACCCGGGCAACAAGTTCGCCGTGCCCTACATGTACGGCACCATCCTGATCGGCTTCAACCCGGACAAGATCAAGGCCGCCTTGGGGGACAAGGCGCCGGTGGACAGCTGGGACCTGATCTTCAAGGAAGAGAACATCAGCAAGCTCAAGCAGTGCGGCGTGGCCCTGCTGGATTCGCCGTCGGAAATCCTGCCCCTGGCCCTGCAGCACCTGGGCCTGGACCCCAACAGCAAGAAGCCGGCGGACTACGAGAAGGCTGAAGCGCTGCTGATGAAGATCCGGCCGTACATCACCTACTTCCACTCGTCCAAGTACATGGCCGACATCGCCAATGGCGATATCTGCGTGGCGGTGGGCTACTCGGGGAGCTTCTCCCAGGCTGCCAACCGGGCCAAGGAAGCCAAGAACGGCGTGACCGTGGACATGCGCCTGCCCAAGGAAGGCGCGCCGATCTGGTTCGACATGCTGGCGATCCCCAAGGGCGCGAAGAACCCGGAAGATGCCTACACCTTCATCAACTACCTGCTGCAGCCCCAGGTGATTGCCCCGGTCAGCGACTTTGTCGGTTACCCGAACCCGAACAAGGATGCCACCGAGCGGGTGGACCCTTCGATCCGCAATAACCCCAACCTGTATCCGACAGAAGCGGCCATGAGCACCCTGTACACGCTGCAGCCGTTGCCCCGTGATGCAGAGCGGGCGCGGACCCGGGCCTGGACCAAGATCAAGTCCGGAACCTGATCCGGCGCAAGCACACGGGCGGTGTTCTGGTGGGCGGCGAACGACGAGGACGCGGCGGGTGATAGACCGCGTCGCCGCTGTTCGCCGGCAAGCCGGCTCCTACACAGTGGCGTTTAGCAGCCGGTGAGGCCTTGGGGGCTGCGCTCTTCGGCGAAGAACCAGGGCCGCAGGCGCACGCCCACGCCGTTGCCGATGAAGGCCGCCACCAGCCACAGCCAGCCATGCAGGCTGCCGGAGGCGATGCCGCTGAAGTAGGCGCCGATGTTGCAGCCATAGGCCAGGCGCGAACCGTAGCCCAGCAGCAGGCCGCCGATTACCGCCGCCACCAGGGAACGGGTGGGGATTCTCAGGTTGGGGGCAAAACGCCCCGCCAGCCCTGCCGCCAGCAAGGCACCCAGGACGATGCCGATGTCCATGACGCTGGTGATGTCCTGCCACACCGGTGCCGCCAGCGCCTTGGCATTCGCCGCGCCCTGCCAGAACACCCAACTGCCTACGTCTACCCCCAGCCCGCTGGCAACCTTGGCGCCCCACAGGGCGAACGCCGAGGTAATGCCCCATGGGCGCCCCGCCAGGGCCAGGGTGGCGAAGTTCAGCAGAGCCAGGGCTACCGCGCCCCAGACCAGCGGCCAGGGGCCGCGCAGCAGCCGGCGCCAGCCCTGGTGCTCGCTGGTGACCGGAGCTTCAAGGCTGCCATGACGGCGCTTTTCCAGGGTCAGGGTGAGCACCGCGATCAGCGCGAACAGGCACAGGCTCAGGCCCAGCGCCGGGCCTACACCAAAACTCTGGACGATAGAGATTGGCGGCAGCGACGGCAGCGCAAACCACCAGTCGACGTGATGGGTGGCGATCAGCGAACCGCAAATGAAGAACGCCAGGGTCACCAGCATCCGCGCATTGCCGCCGCCAACGGTGAACAGGGTGCCCGAGGCGCAACCGCCGCCCAACTGCATGCCGATGCCGAAGATGAAGGCACCGAAGATCACCGAGACGCCGGCCGGCGCCACCAGCCCCACCACCGGCTGGCCGAACAGGCTGCCCGCCCCCAGCGCGGGGAAGAACAGCAGCACCGCCAGGGCCAGCATGACCATTTGCGCTCGCAGGCCGGCGCCACGCCGGTCGCGGATGAACACCCGCCAGGCCGAGGTGAAGCCGAAGGCCGCGTGGTACAGGGTCAGCCCCAGGGCAGCGCCCAGCAGCAACAGCAGCACCTGGCGGGCACCCACCTGGGCTTGCAGGAACAGAGCACCGGCCACCAGCAGCAGCAAGGCGAACAGCGGGGCGCCGAACTTGCGTTCAGGCGCCAGGGAGAGGGTCTGGCTCATGGGGGTTCTCGCGCGGGAAATGCTCGCGAGTATACCGCTTCAGGCCCGCCAGGCCTGGCGCAAACGGCTTACCGCAGCCTGTATATCGGCTTCCGGCACAGCCGCGAAGCCCAGCACCAGCCCGGCCCGCTGGTCCTCGGGCAAGGTGGTTTGCGGCAGCCAGTAGCTGCTCAGGCCGGCGACCTCGACCTCCACACTGGCGGCCTGGGCCAGCAGTTCCTGTTCCCGCGCCAGGCTGTCGACCCGCACCGTCAGGTGCAGCCCCGCCGCCACGCCGGGCAGTGGCCCGACGCCGCCGATCGCCTGCGGCCAGGCCGCCAGCAAGGTGTTGCGCCGGCTCAGGGCCGCCCGGCGCATGCGCCGGATATGCCGCTGGAAGTGCCCGGCGGCCATGAACTCGGCCATCACCGCCTGGGTACTGACCTCGGAATGGCGCACGTCCACCGCCCGGCGCTGGGCGAAGGCCTGGACCAGGGTCGGCGGCAGCACCAGGTAGCCCAGGCGCAGGGCCGGAAAGGCGACCTTGCCGAAGGTCCCGACGTAGATCACCCGGCCCTGGCGGTCCAACGCCGCCAGGGGGGCCAGGGGCGCACCGCTGTAGCGGTACTCGCCGTCGTAGTCGTCCTCGATGATCCAGCCCTGGCTGCGTTCGGCCCAGGCCAGCAGCTCCAGGCGCCGGGCCAGGCTCATGATCACCCCGGTGGGGTACTGGTGGGACGGCGTGACATAGGCCAGGCGGCAGCTGTCCAGCTGCTCCAGCTGGCGGCAGTCGATGCCCTCCTGGTCCACCGCCACGCCCTGCAACTGCGCACCCGCCAGGGCGAAGGCATGCCCCGCGGCGCGGTAGCCGGGGTTTTCCACAGCCACCTTGTCGCCGGGCTCCACCAGCAGCTGTGCACAAAGGCTGATGCCCTGCTGCGCGCCACTGGTGATCACAATTTGTTCAGCCGTGCAGTTCAGGCCCCGAGCGCTGCGCAGGTAGGCGGCGATCAGGCTGCGCAGCCGCGGATCGCCCGCCGAGTCGCCGTAGCACAACTGCCCGAGGTCGGGCCTGCGCCAGAAAGCCGCATTCAGCTTGGCCCAGACCTCGAACGGGAACAGATCGAAGGCTGGCACACCAACCCGAAAAGCCCGTGGCGGCCCCTTGGGCGGGGTACTCAAATGATGGGTTTGCAGGCGCTGCCAGCCGCTGCTGTGGATAACATTACTGGATAAATCACCAGCCATTTCTGTCTGTTTTGTGGATAAACCTGTGGGTAAGCCTGTTGAAAACCCTGTGGATACTTTTGTGGATAGTTTTTTGATCGGCAATCGGGTTTCCGGCAATTGCGCCACATAGGTGCCGTCACCGACCCGCCCTTCGATAAAACCCTCGGCGTACAGCTGGTCATAGGCCCGCACCACGCTGTTGCGGGAAATCCCCAGGGCGGCGGCCAGGTCGCGGCTGGCAGGCAGGCGCGTACCACTGGCCAGGCGCCCGTCCAGCACCCGCTGTCGCAAGGCCTGGTACAGCTGGCGACTGAGGCCCTGGCGGCGGTCCAGCTCGATGCCGGCAGGGTTGAAAGACAGCGGAGGCAACGCACTGTTCATCGCGGGATCTCCAGGGAATTGGACCTATGAAATAGACCAGAAATGGCTCTTACAACGAACCATTAGCCTGCCTAGGATGCAGCCACTCGCCAAGGATTTTTTCTATGTACCTACCTCGCGCTTTCGTCGATGAAGACCTCACCCGCCTGCACGGGGTGATGCAGCACAGCCGTCTGGCGACCCTGGTGACCTGGGGTGCCCTGGGCCTGCAGGCCAGTCATCTGCCACTGTTGCTGAGCCCCGAACAGGGCGCCAATGGCACCCTCTACGGGCACTTGGCCAAGGCCAATCCGCAGTGCGCCGAGCTGGCCAGTGGTGCCGAAGCTCTGGTGATTTTCACCGGCGAAGACGCCTACGTCAGCCCGTCGTTCTATCCGAGCAAGGCCGAACACGGCAAAGTGGTGCCGACCTGGAACTACGTGGCGGTGCACGCCTACGGCCAACCCGAGGTATTCACCGACCCGCAGCGGCTGCTGAAGGTGGTGGAGGGCCTGACCGAGCGTCACGAAGCCGGTCGCCCACAACCGTGGAAGGTGGCCGATGCCCCGGCCGACTACCTCGACAGCATGCTGCGGGCGATTGTCGGTTTTGCCCTGCCGATCCAGCGCCTGGAAGGCAAGCGCAAGCTCAGCCAGAACCGCAATGTCGAAGATATTGCCGGGGTACGCGAAGGGCTGGCGGCCAGCGCCGACCTGGGCGACCAACAACTGTCCCGGCTGATGGGTTAGGCGTACAGAACATTTTTCGTACAGAACAACAAAGGAGCCTTCATGAGCCAGATCCAGATCCGCCCCGTCACCGCTGCCGACCATGCCGCCTGGCTGCCGTTATGGCAGGCCTACCTGAACTTCTACGAAACCGAACTGCCGGACGCCGTGACCCAAAGCACCTGGCAGCGTTTTCTCGATGCCGGCGAGCCGACCCACGCGGCCCTGGCCTGGGACGGCGAGCGCGCCGTGGGCCTGGTGCATTTCATCTACCACCGCTCCAACTGGAGCATCGAGAATTCCTGCTACCTGCAGGACCTGCTGGTGACCCCGGACCAGCGCGGCACCGGCGTCGGCCGCCAGCTGATCGAGTTCGTCTACACCCAGGCGAAACAGGACGGCTGCGCCAAGGTGCACTGGCTGACCCACGAAACCAATGCCACAGCCATCCAGCTGTATGAGCGTATTGCCGAGCGCCCAGGTTTCATCCAGTTCCGCAAACCCCTCTGAGTTGCCAAGGAGCCACTGCATGTCGATTTCACTCGCCGATTGGAAAGGCGTTCCCGCCCCTTCGGCCACCCTGCTTGAAGGGCGCTTCATCCGTTTGGAAAGGCTCGACCCGGCGCGCCATGGCGACGATCTGTTCCAGGTGCTGCAAGGCCCTGGCGCCGACCCCGTGCTGTGGAACTACCTGCCTTATGGCCCCTTCCCCGAGCGTGCGGCGTTCGATGCCTGGCTCGCTAACCACGCCGTCGCCAGCGACCCGTACTTCTTTACCGTGATCGACCGCGCCAGCGGCCAGGCCCAGGGCCTCATCAGCCTGATGTCCATCGTCCCGGCCCAGGGGCGTATCGAGATCGGCCATGTAACCTTCGGTGCACCGATGCAACGTTCGCCAAAGAGCACTGAAGCGGTGTACCTGCTGGCCAAGGAAGCCTTCGCCCTGGGTTACCGGCGCCTGGAATGGAAGTGCAACAACGCCAATGCCCGCTCGCGCTACGCCGCGGAACGTTTGGGTTTCAGCTTCGAGGGTGTGTTTCGCCAGCACATGGTGGCCAAGGGGCAGAACCGCGATACCGCGTGGTTCTCGATCCTGGATGGGGAATGGCCGGTGATTGCCAAGGGTTTCGAGCAATGGCTCAGCGATGAGAACCAGAGCGGCTCGGGGCAGCTCAAGTCGCTGGCGGAGTGTCGCGGGTAAGCGGGATTTTCGCCGGCAAGCCGGCTCCTACAGGCCTGTGTAGGAGCCGGCTTGCCGGCGAAGGACTCAACCGAGCTTCTGCGCCAACACCGCAATATGCTCCGGCCCAATGCCGCAGCAACCGCCCACATGGCTGGCACCGCGCTGGTGCCAGTCCGCCACCCATTGCAGATAACCCGGCGGGTCCAGGTCTTCACGCAGCGGGCACAGGCCATCGTTGGCGGTGGCATCCTCGGGCTGCGGCGGGAAGGCATTGGCGTACACGCCGATATGGATCTGCACCCCCAAGCGCTCGAAGGTTTCACGAGCCGCATCCACTGCCGCACCAATCACTTCCGGCTGGCTGCAGTTGAACAGCAGGGTCTGCACGCCCAACTGCGCCGCCGCTGCCGCCGCTTCTGCCACCGGTTCGCCGGAACGCAGGCGCGGCACTTCGTCGACCTCTTCGTCCTTCAGGGTGAAGGACAGCCAGAACGGCTTGCCGTCCTTGGGCAGGCCGGCGTGGATAGCCCGCGCCTCGGCGATGGAGCTTTGGGTTTCTGCGAGCCACAGGTCCACGAAAGGCGACAGGCCCTTGACCAGCGGGCTCAGCACTTCCTCGACCCGGGACGCATCGAACAGGTCCGGGCGATAGGAACCGAACAGCGGCGGCAACGAACCCGCGACCCGCACCGGCTTGCCGGAGGCCTCTACTGCGCGGCGCGCCAGCTCACCGGCCAGAGCCGCCAGGGCTTGGCCTTCAGCGGCAAAACGTTCCTCGCCGATATGAAACGGCACCACCGCGTAGCTGTTGCTGGTGATCACGTTGGCACCGCTGTCGATATAGGCCGCGTGCACCGCCTCAACCGCCTGGGGCGCCTCGCTCAGCGCCAGGGCCGACCATTCAGGCTGCCGGAACGGCGCCCCGCGACGCTGCAGTTCACGCCCCATACCGCCATCGAGAATTACCGTATTGCCTGCGCCCATATGCTTTTTACTCATATGCTTATGAAAATAACTCACTACCGGAGTCGTTCTTATAACTATTAAATACGCACCATTCGGTTAATAACAACTCTTTTTCAGTCAGGATTCCGATGAATTTCAAACCGCTGCTGGCCCTCGGCCTGACCCTTCTCGCCGCCTCTTCCCAAGCCTTCGCCGGCGCCACCCTGGAACGTATCGAGCAGAAAAAGGAGCTGGTCGGAGTGCTGATGGAAAGCTATCCGCCCTTCTCGTTCCTCAATGACCAGAACCAGCTGGACGGCTTCGACGTCGACGTGGCCAAGGCCGTGGCCGACAAGCTCGGCGTCAAGCTGCGCCTGGAAACCCCGTCCTGGGATGTGATCGCCGCCGGACGCTGGAGCGGGCGCTACGACATCTGCATCTGCTCCATGACCCCGAGCAAGGCCCGCGCCGAGGTCTTCGACTTCCCGGTGCAGTACTACGCCTCGCCGGCGGTGATCGTGGTCAACGCCAAGGATGAACGGATCCACGGCGCCCAGGACCTGAGCGACAAGAAGGTCGGCCTCACCGCCGCCTCCAGCTACGAGGGCTACCTGAACAAGAACCTGGTGATCGAAGGCGCCGAGGACACCCACCTGCAATATCCCTTCGAGAACGTGCAAATCGCCCCCTACGACACCGACAACGTGGCCTTCCAGGACCTCGGCCTGGGCCCGGGCGTGCGCCTGGATGCGATCCTCACCAACCTGGTCACCGCGCAACCACGGCTGACTCAGGATTCGCGCTTCAAGCTGGCCGGCGAGGCGCTCTACGCCGAGCCCAACTCGGTGGCCATCGAGAAAGGCGATGCCCAGTGGAATGCCAAGGTGCGTGAAGTCTTCGCCCAGCTGAAGCAGGACGGCACCCTGAGCAAGCTGTCGCAGAAATGGATCGGCGCCGACATCAGCCAATGACCGCCTACACGCCACCGCCGCAGCCACCACAATCGGTGGCTGCACCGCTGCTCAAGCGCCTGCTGGGCTTTCGCACCCGCCTGTACCTGACCTGGGCCGCGTTGCTGGTGCTGTTCGCCAGCTTCTTCCTGAGCTTCGAGCTGAAGTTCTCGATCATCCTCGACAAGCTGCCGAACCTGCTGGGCCTGCACCTGTCCCCCAGTGGTTTCCTCCAGGGCGCGGCGCTGACCCTGTTCCTTTGCGCCTGCGCCATCGTCGCCTCGTCGCTGCTGGGCTTTGTCACCGCCCTGGCGCGGCTGTCCTCGAGCGCCGTGGCGTTCGGCATCGCCAGCTTCTACGCCTCGTTCTTTCGCGGCACACCGCTGCTGATCCAGATCCTGCTGATCTACCTCGGCCTGCCGCAACTGGGGGTGGTGCCGGGCGCCATTACCGCCGGGATCATCGCCCTGTCGCTGAACTACGGCGCCTACCTCAGCGAGATTTTCCGTGCCGGCATCCTGGGCGTCCCCCACGGCCAGCGCCAGGCGGCCTTGGCCCTGGGCATGAGCGACAGCGTGATCTTCTGGCAGGTGACCCTGCCCCAGGCCATGCGCACCATCATTCCGCCGGCCACCAACCAGTTCATCTCGATGCTCAAGGACTCGTCGCTGATCTCGGTAATGGGGGTCTGGGAAGTGATGTTCCTGGCCCAGTCCTACGGCCGTTCCAGCTACCGCTATATCGAAATGCTCAGCACCGCGGCGCTGATCTACTGGCTGCTGTCCATCGGCCTGGAACTGATCCAGGCGCGGATGGAAAGGCATTACGGCAAGGGTTACGTTCAGCGCGGGTGAAGCTCAAGGGCGCAGGGAAACCACGCCCATCTGCAGGCCGAAAGGCTTGAACACCGCGTTGAGCGACTTGAGGGTCGGGTTGCCGTCGCCGTGTTCGATATGGATCAGGGTACGCAGGGAAATCCGGCACATCCTGGCGAACTGGCTCTGATGCAACCCGGTGACTTCAGTGCGCAGGCGCTTGACCGCATCACCAACCGACAAACGCCCAGCGGCCAGTTCCTGGCGGATGTTATCGATCAGCAGGCCGCGCTGTTCCAGGGTCGTAGTCATCGCAAACCCCACTCCTGCAGGCGTCGATCCAGGTCACGCAGGTAAATGCGCGGGTGATTCAGGGTGGCCTCGGGCAAGCCCCCGGCACTCAGCAGGTCCGGCAGGGCCCGTAGCCGTTCGGCATCTTCGCGCAGGCGCGTCAGCGCAGCATCGGGATCGATCAGCGGCTTGAGGCTGGCACACACCTGGCGCCAGTCGATATCACCCGCCACTTCCATCCGGCCGGGCCATTTGGTGCTGCGGGTAATACCCTTGTCATCCATCACTCGCGGCGCCAGATCGTGGATCGGCGCCAACTGCACCTGGCCCTCGTGACGGATGATCCAGGTATTGCGCCCATGGTTGGCCGAGTTGCCAAGAATCTTGTTGAGCAGGTCCCGACGCAGGTAGTCGGCCACCAGCTCCGGGATCGCCGAGGCCTGCCCGGCGGTTCGCCAGAGTTCGGCCAGCAGCCCCAGGACCTTGGTGTGCCGCATGCCCAGGCTCTGGCCGGGCAACCCCGCCAGGGAATAGATGGACTCCAGCGCCAGCCGTTCCACACCCTGCCCGTGCAGGCGACGATCAAAGCGTCGCATCCACAGGCTCGGCTGCCGCTCCTCTTCCAGGGCCAGGCCTTGGGCGGGAACCGTATCGATGCCCAGCTGCTGCAGCGCCCGGTAGTAGTGGAACTCGCTTCTGAGCATGTCGCAGTCATTTGGCGTCGCCTGCTCTGGTGGGCATTTCACCAGCCAGTGGCACGCCGCCAACCTGTCTTCCAACAGCGCATCGGGGTACAGCAACCCGTCACGCCCCTGGGTCAGCAGCAGCTTCGTCGCCTCGCCAACGGCACCGGTGGCACCGCTCATTGCCGCTCCCTGTTCATGGGCGTATTCAAGAAAGCGGTTGTCGCGGGCGCTCACCTCGGCCCGGGAGAACCCCAGCAGCGGCCGTTCATTCATGGCGGCAAGGGACTCCTTGATCCGCAGATTGCCCATGGGGGCCGCGCTGGATCGGGCCAGCTGGAACAAGTCGGGGGCAATGCCGGCGGGGCGCGCGCCCACCGAGCGCTCGGCCAAAAAACGCTGCATGGTGAGCGTCGGCGCAATGTCATACAGGAACGCCGGGGCGCCCGGACTGCGCAGCAGTTCCCAGGTCAGCGGCAGACGCACACTCACCGATCCCGCCAGCGGCGTGGCAAAGGCTTCCAGATTGCCTGCCAGGTACGACTGCTCATAACCCAGACGGCAAGGGCTGGTGAAGCCCTGCTCGGGATGCTCGAAAATCAGGGTCATCGCATCGCTCCACGTCCCGGCGCGATGGACCTGTAAAGTCAGCTGTAGCATTCATTACCTGCAATTTAATGCACTTTTGGTGCGTCATTACCTCTGCGAAATGCATTGTAATGCAGATGCAGCCGATTTTTGCAGACAATAAGTGCACTAAAATGCACTCAGGCAAATCGTGGACAAAAAAAGGGAGGCCGTAGCCTCCCCGAGGTAAAGTGTTGCAGATGAAGGCCTGAACTCAGCCTTCGATCTCGATCAGGATCTCGCCCGGGTTGACCCGGTCGCCCTTGGCCACATGGATCGCCACGACCTTGCCGGCAACCGCTGCCTGGACTTCGGTCTCCATCTTCATGGCTTCGGTGATCAATACCGCCTGGCCGGCCTTGACCGTGTCGCCTTCCTTGACCAGCACATCGACGATGTTGCCCGGCATGGTGGTGCTGACATGGCCCGGGGCGCTCGCCTGCTTGCGCTTGCTGCCACCACCGCCGACGAATTCGTTGAGAGGTTCGAACACCACCTCTTCCGGCATGCCGTCGATGGACAGGTAGAAGTGGCGCTTGCCTTCGGCCTTGACCCCGACGCCGGTGATGTCGACGCGGTAGGTCTCGCCGTGGACGTCGATGACGAACTCGGTGGGCACGCCTTCACCGCCCGGCTTGCTCACGCCGCCCGCTTCAGGAATCGGCAGCAGCACTTCCGGAACCAGGGTGCCGGCCTCACGCTCTTCGAGGAACTTGCGCCCGATGTCCGGGAACATGGCGTAGGTCAGCACGTCTTCTTCGGAATGCGCCAGGGCGCCGATTTCGCCACGCAGCTTGGTCATTTCCGGCTTCAGCAGGTCGGCGGGACGTACATCGATCACCTCCTCGCTGCCGATGGCCTGGCGCCGCAGTTTCTCGTCGACTTCCCCCGGAGCCTTGCCGTAGCCGCCTTGCAGGTAGAGCTTCACTTCGTTGGTGATGGTCTTGTAGCGCTCGCCAGCCAGGACGTTGAAGAACGCCTGGGTACCGACGATCTGCGAAGTCGGGGTCACCAGCGGCGGGTAGCCCAGGTCGTGACGGACCCGTGGAATCTCGGCCAGCACTTCGTTCATGCGGTTCAGGGCGCCCTGCTCTTTGAGCTGGTTGGCCAGGTTGGAAATCATCCCGCCCGGCACCTGGTTGACCTGCACCCGGGTATCGACCGCAGTGAATTCGCTTTCGAACTGGTGGTACTTCTTGCGCACGGCGTAGAAGTACAGGCCGATTTCCTGCAGCAGCTCTAGGTCCAGGCCGGTGTCGAACTCGCTGCCTTTGAGGGCTGCGACCATGGATTCGGTACCCGGGTGACTGGTGCCCCAGGCGAAGCTGGAGATGGCGGTGTCGATATGATCAGCGCCGTTCTCGATGGCCTTGAGCTGGCACATCGCGGCCAGGCCCGCGGTGTCATGGGAGTGGATGAACACCGGCAGCGACAGCTCGGCCTTCAGCGCCTTGACCAGCTCGCCGGTGGCGTAAGGGGTCAACAGGCCGGCCATGTCCTTGATCGCGATGGAGTCGCAGCCCATGGCTTCCATCTGCTTGCCCTGGGCCACGAAGGCCTCGATGGTGTGCACCGGGCTGGTGGTGTAGGCGATGGTGCCCTGGGCGTGCTTGCCGGCGGCTTTCACCGCTTCGATGGCGACCCGCAGGTTACGCACGTCGTTCATGGCGTCGAAGATGCGGAACACGTCGATGCCATTGACCGCCGCCTTGGCCACGAAGGCCTTGACCACGTCATCGCTGTAATGGCGGTAGCCCAGCAGGTTCTGGCCGCGCAGGAGCATCTGCAGGCGGGTGTTGGGCAGCGCGGCGCGCAGTTTGCGCAGGCGCTCCCAGGGGTCTTCCTTGAGAAAGCGCACGCAGGCATCGAAGGTGGCGCCGCCCCAGACTTCCAGGGACCAGTAGCCGACTTTGTCGAGCTTGTCGCAGATCGGCAGCATGTCGTCGGTGCGCATGCGGGTCGCCAGCAGCGATTGGTGGGCGTCGCGCAGGATGGTGTCGGTTACATGAATCTTCTTGGACATTGTTTTATTCCTCACAGGCCTGCGTGGGCGGCAATGGCGGCGGCGATGGCCAGGGCCAGCTCTTCGGGTTTGCGCTTGATCGAGTAGTTGGTCAGTTCCGGGTGGCTCTCAACGAAGCTGGTGTTGAACTGACCGCTGCGGAATTCCGGGTTACGCAGGATTTCCTGGTAATAGGCGGCGGTGGTCTTGACCCCTTGCAGGCGCATGTCGTCCAGGGCGCGCAGGCCACGGTCCATCGCTTCTTCCCAGGTCAGGGCCCAGACCACGAGTTTCAGGCACATGGAGTCGTAGAATGGCGGAATGGTGTAGCCGGTGTAGATCGCCGTGTCGGTGCGCACGCCCGGGCCGCCGGGGGCGTAGTAGCGGGTGATCTTGCCGAAGCTGGGCAGGAAGTTGTTCTTCGGGTCCTCGGCATTGATCCGGAACTGCAGGGCAAAGCCGCGGTGCTGGATGTCTTCCTGTTTCACCGAGAGCGGCAGGCCGGAAGCAATGCGGATCTGCTCGCGGACGATATCGATGCCGGTGATTTCTTCGGTGATGGTGTGTTCCACCTGCACCCGGGTGTTCATCTCCATGAAGTACACCTCGCCCTCGGCGAGCAGGAACTCCACGGTGCCGGCGTTCTCGTAGCCCACGGCCTTGGCCGCGCGCACCGACAGGTCGCCGATGTAGGCGCGCTGTTCCGGGGTCAGCTGCGGGCTCGGGGCAATCTCGATGAGCTTCTGGTTGCGGCGCTGGATCGAGCAGTCGCGCTCGAACAGGTGCACCACGTTGCCAAAGCTGTCACCGAGGATCTGCGCTTCGATGTGCTTGGGATTGACGATGCACTTTTCCAGGAACACTTCCGCCGAACCGAAGGCCTTGGTGGCTTCGGAAATGACCCGGGGGAAAGCCTGCTCCAGCTCTTCACGGCTGTTGCAACGACGGATGCCGCGCCCGCCACCACCGGAGGTGGCCTTGAGCATCACCGGGTAGCCGATGCGGTCGCCTTCAGACAGGGCTTCGTGGATATCGGCCACGTTGCCTTCGGTGCCCGGAGTCACCGGCACGCCCGCCTTGATCATGCTGCGGCGGGCTTCGGTCTTGTCGCCCATGCGGCGGATCACTTCCGCCGACGGGCCAATGAACTTGATTCCACGTTCGGCGCAGATGTCCGCCAGTTCGGCGTTTTCCGAGAGAAACCCATAGCCGGGATGCAGCGCATCACAGCCGGTTTCCACCGCCAGGTTCACCAGTTTGCGTGGGTTCAGGTAGCCGGCCAGCGGCTCGGCGCCAATGCTGTGGGCCTCATCCGCGCGCTTTACATGCAAGGCATGGCGATCGGCGTCGGAGAAGATCGCTACCGAACGGATGCCCATTTCCGCGCAGGCACGCACGATTCGTACGGCAATCTCACCACGGTTGGCGATCAGGATCTTTTTTATCACTTGGAGGTTCCCTTGAGCCGTTGAAACAGACGACCCGCTAGACCGAGCCGGCGCGTGACCAAATGTTTCAAGTCAGTCGCAGCGACACACTAGCTCTGCAGAGGGATTAACAAAAATCAATAATTATTGGGTTGGCCATAAGTAAAGACTTATAGTCATGCCACCAGCCCTTGGCGCGAGTCCTGAAGAAATGCGCAAGTCCTTGATGAGACTGACATTGCGTCAGTTGCAGATTTTCAATGAAGTCTGCGATCTACGCTCCTACAGCCGCGCCGCCGATGAAATGTCCCTCACCCAGCCCGCGGTCAGCCTGCAGATTCGCCAGTTGGAGGAGCTGATCGGCCAGCCGCTGTTCGACTATGTGGGCAAGAAGCTCTACATGACCGAAGCCGCCGAAGCGCTGCAACGGGCCAGCCGGGACATCTTCGGGCGCCTGGAGAACCTCGACATGCAGCTCTCCGACATGCAGGGTTCGCTGCAGGGCCAGCTCAAGCTGGCCATCGAATCCAGCGCCAAGTACTTCGTGCCGCACCTGTTCGCCGCCTTCAAGCGCCAGCACCCGGAAGTGCACCTGCAACTGACGGTGGTCAACCGCTCCCAGGTGATCCGCCGGCTCTCGGACAATCGCGACGACCTGGTGATCATGTCCATGGTGCCCCAGGACATGGAGCTGGAGTTCCTGCCCTTCCTCAACAACCCGATCGTCGCGGTGGCCCCGCCGGAGCACCCCCTGAGCCACATGGGCCCGCTGCGCCTGCAGGACCTGGAGCCCTACACGCTGGTACTGCGCGAACAGGGTTCAGGCACACGCCTGGCGTGCGAGGAGTATTTCAAGGAGAAGCGCGTGCACTTCACCCAGATCCTCGAAGTGTCGTCGGCCGAGGCTCAGCGCGAGTGCGTGCGGGCAGGTCTGGGCGTGGCCTTGTTGACGCGCCACGCCCTGAACCTTGAGTTGGCGACCGGCGGGTTGGTCGAGTTGCCGGTCGAAGAGCTGCCATTGCTGCGCAGCTGGTGCCTGGTGCAGGCCAAAGCCAAGCGCCTGTCACCGGTAGCGCATGCGTTCCTGGGATTCATCCGCAGCGAACGGGTGCAGATCAGCGGCTTGGTTGAACGCTTCGACGGGAAGCTGCGGGCGCCGCCTGCCAGTAATTGACGGCATCCAGCTCGGGGTAATCGTTGATTTGCTGCTGTAACTGACGCAGCTCGAAGCGGTGTTCGATCGCACGACGAAATTCCATGCGGCGCTGGTCTTCCTGCTGACGACGGGTCTTGACTGCGCTGTTGCTCTCTTCGTAAGGCCGGGCCATTTCGAGTCTCCCAATGCGAGTACGGAAGCTTCACGATGGACGTCGGCGGTTACGGTTTGGCGGCGGGTCGGTTACAGGACGATGAACATTCACAGCGCCTACCTATCTGTAGGAGCCGGCTTGCCAGCGAAGGCATCCGTCAGCGCGATGCACCACCCCGAGGCCTCATCACCGGCCAGAGAGACTCAGTCGTCCAGGGCTTTGACCGACTTGGGCGACAGGCGCAGGCTGCGCAAGCTGCGCTTGACGCTCTTGAGGTGGTTCACCAGGCTCGGGCCGCGGGCCATGGCCACGCCCATCGCCAGCACGTCGATCACCACCAGGTGGGCGATACGCGAGGTCAGCGGGGTGTAGATCTCGGTGTCTTCGTGCACGTCGATCGCCAGGTTGACCGTGGACAGTTCGGCCAACGGCGTCTGGCTCGGGCACAGGGTGATCAGCGAGGCGCCGCTTTCACGTACCAGGTTGGCGGTGATCAGCAGGTCCTTGGAACGACCGGACTGGGAAATGCAGATGGCGACATCGGTCGGCTTCAAGGTCACCGCCGACATCGCCTGCATGTGCGGGTCGGAATAGGCCGCTGCGGTCAGCAGCAAACGGAAGAACTTGTGCTGTGCATCCGCCGCTACCGCGCCCGAGGCACCAAAGCCGTAGAACTCCACGCGCTGGGCCTGGGACATGGCGGTCACCGCCTGCTGCAGGGCCACCGGGTCGAGCTTCTCGCGGACCTCCATCAGGGTATGCAGGGTGGTGTCGAAGATCTTCAGGCTGTAGTCGGCGACCGAATCGTCTTCATGGATCGCGAACTGGCCGAAGCTGGCCCCGGCGGCAAGGCTCTGCGCCAGCTTGAGCTTGAGGTCCTGGAAGCCGGAGCAGCCGATGGCCCGGCAGAAGCGCACGATGGTCGGTTCACTGATGCCCACGCTGTGGGCCAGGTCCGCCATGGAACTGTGCATCACGGCCGCAGGATCAAGGAGCACGTGATCGGCGACCTTGAGTTCCGATTTGCGTAACAAATGACGTGACTGGGCGATGTGCTGCAACAGGTTCAAAGGGCTGGACTCATTGTTATTGGCTGACGCCGGGGATGTAGCAAGCTTGTAGTTATACTACAGGAATCGGCTTTTTGCCCGCCCAATGCATCACGAAGTTGCCTGCCTGCCCCCCATTTTCAGCCGGGTACGACTTATGTAGCCGTTGTGGCAGGCAGCCCTGGCGGCTACCGGCTCTGGGCCTGCAACAGCAGCGCGAGGCCTTCGGCGGCCACCGGGCGGCTGATCAGGTAGCCCTGCACCTCGTCGCAGTGTTCCGCCTTGAGGAAGGCCAGTTGCGCCGGGTCTTCCACCCCTTCGGCCACCACTTTCAACGACAGCCCATGAGCCATGGCGATGATCGCCCGGGTGATCGCCGCGTCCTCACCGCCCTCGGCCAGGCCGCGAATGAAGGCCTGATCGATCTTCACGTAATCCACCGGGATCCGTTTCAGGTAACTCAGGGACGAATAGCCAGTGCCGAAGTCGTCGATGGCCAGCTTGACCCCCAGGCCCCGCAGTTGCTGGAAGGTCGCGATGATGTGCTCGACGCTGTCCAGCAGTTGGCTTTCGGTCAGTTCCAGTTCGAGAAAATGCGGCTCCAGGCCGGTTTCTTCCAGCACCTGGCGCACCAGGCTCACCAGCTTGCCCTGGCGCAACTGATACACCGACAGGTTGACCGACACGCGAATCGGCTCCAGGCCCTGGCGTTGCCATTCGCAGGCTTGGCGGCACGCCTGGCGCAACACGAACTCACCAATGGGGCCGATCAATCCGGTCTCTTCCGCCAGGCCGATGAAATCCCCCGGGGGCACCCGGCCCATGACGGGGTGATCCCAGCGCACCAGGGCCTCGGCAGCATTCAGACGGCCGCTGGCCAGGCACAGCTTGGGTTGGTAGAAGACCGTCAACTGGCCCTCCTCAATGGCCTTGCGCAGCTGGTTTTCCAGCTGCAGGCGCTCCAGGGTGCTGGCTTGCAGGCTCTCGGTATAGAACTGGAAATTGTTGCCGCCCAGGTGCTTGGCATGAGCCATGGCCATGTTCGCCTGGCTGATCAGGGCTGCGATCTCCCGGGCGCTGTCGGGCAGCATGCTGATGCCCATGGAAGCGCTGACCACCAGTTCATGGCCCTCGACGGTGATCGGCAGGCGCAGCTTGCTCAGCAGCCGGGTAGCGACCCGGGTCAGGCTCGACAGGCTGCCGTAAGCGTCGAACAGCACGGCGAATTCGTCCCCGGAAAGCCGGGCGATGGTGTCGGCTTCCGGCAAGGCATTGACCAGCCGCCGGGCCATCTTTTGCAGCAGCTGGTCGGCCACTTCATGGCCAAGGCTGTCGTTGAGCAGCTTGAAACGGTCCAGGTTGATGTGCAGCAAGGCCAGGCTGCGGCCGCCCTGGCGCACCCGCTGATGGGCCTCGCGCAGGCGCTCGCGGAACAGCGAACGGTTGGCCAGCCCCGTGAGTTCGTCGTAATGGGTGAGGTAGCGCATGCGCTCCTCGGATTCGCGCCGTGCCGAAAGATCGGCGAAGAAGCCCACGATATGCCGGACTTTTCCTCGTTTATCACGCACTACATTCAATTGCAGCCATTGCGGGTAGAGCTCGCCGTTCTTGCGTGTCTCCACCAACTCGCCCTGCCAGCTGCCGTACTGTTCCAGGGCCTGGTGGATCAACGGGTAGTGCCGGCGCGCATCGCGGCTGCACGACAGCTCCACTACATTGCGCCCGAGCATGTCTTCGATCTGGTAGCCGGTGACCTGGCTGAAGGCCTGATTGGCGGCGATCAAGGCGTAATCGGGGTCGAGGATGACGATGCCTTCGCTGGCCGCCTCGAACACCGTGGCCGCCAGGTTGCGCTGGACCTCCAGCTCCTTGTCGGCACTGATGTCGCGACGGGTGCCGGCCATGCGCAGCACCCGGCCACTGGGGCTGCGCTCCACGGCCCGGCCACGGTCCTCGATCCACACCCAGTGGCCGGCGCCGTGGCGTACCCGGTACTCCACCTGGTAATCGTCGCTGCGGCCCTTGAGGTGCTCCACCAGGGCGCGCTTGAGCAGGGGCAGGTCTTCCGGATGCAGGCGTGGCTTGAGATGGCTGAGCATGGCCGTGACATCTTCCGGCTCCAGGCCGAACAGCTCCTTGATCTGGGTGTGATGGACCTCGTCGGTCTGCAGGTTCCAGTCCCACAGCCCCAGCTCGCTGGCGTTCAGGGCCAGGGCCAGGCGCGCCTCGCTCTTGCTCAGGGCCTGGTTGGCGGCGTCCAGCTCCAGGCTGCGCTGGGCCACCCGCTGTTCCAGCCCGGTCTGGGCTTCGCGCAGTTGCTCCTCGGCACGGCGGCGCTGCTCCACTTCCCGGGCCAGCTCGCGGTTGAGCTGATCGCTGCGGCCCTGGGCATTCTGCAGGTGCTCGATCAGGGCCTGGTTCTGAAAGCGCCGCAGCAGGCCGCGCTGCATCAGGCGGTTGACCTGCCAGGCCACCACACTCAGGGACACCAGCAGGATCAGCCCGAGCCAGCCCCAGCCACGCTGCTGGTCGTCGCCGCCCCAGAACAGGTAGGCGATGGCCGGCAACAGACATGGCAAGGTGAATGAAAGGAAGGCCTGCAGGCTCACCGCGTAGGCTACGCTGGCGGAGAGGATGGCCGCACCGATGAGGCCGAAGACCCAGGCCTGCTGCAGGAAATTGTCGGTGGGCACCAGGGCGATGCCGGCGCAGGCCAGGGTCAGGCCACTGACCGCCGAGCCCAGGAGAAACATGCGTTGCCACACCGGCTGCGCCTGGCGGCTGGGAATCGCCGAATCGAAGGCCGCCACCTGGATCACCCGCAAGGCCACCAGGGCCAGCAGCCAGACCATCCACACACTGAGCAACAGATAGCGCGCCGGGCTCCATAGCAGCCAGGTGCACACCAGGCCGTTGAGCAACATGAACAAGGTAGGCAGCAACGAGCCCTGGTACAGCAGGCGCGTACGCTCCACTGCCATCTCCACGGCGTAGTGCTGGCGGATGACCCGGGGCTCCACAAAGGGCCCGGACAGGTCGGGGTTAGGTGTCATAGGCAGTGTTCTTATAATGGTTGAGCCCGAAACGTCGCCGGAGCATACACAAGCAAAGCCCCGAGCCAAACTGCCCCAGGTCATAAAATCGATAAAACCGGATGGCCCGGCTTGCACCCTGAAAGCGTCCGGGCGAGAAGCGCCAATGGCTGGGGCCTGTGACCAACCGGTCGTCATCGGCGGCTGTTTTATCGGCTAATGCAAAGCCGGGTTTGCCCGGGGTGGCGCCGCCCCCTAGAATGCCCCGATGCGCGATGATCTCTCCCTCCTGTTGAACTCCCTCAACGACGCCCAACGCCAGGCCGTAGCCGCCTCCGTGGGTCGTCAGTTGGTCCTGGCCGGTGCTGGCTCCGGCAAAACCCGTGTGCTGGTGCACCGTATCGCCTGGTTGATCCAGGTCGAGAACGCCTCACCCCACTCGATCCTGTCGGTGACCTTCACCAACAAGGCCGCAGCCGAGATGCGCCACCGCATCGAACAACTGCTGGGCATCAACCCGGCAGGCATGTGGGTCGGCACCTTCCACGGCCTGGCCCACCGCCTGCTGCGGGCCCACTGGCAGGAAGCGGGGCTGAGCCAGACCTTCCAGATCCTCGACAGCGACGACCAGCAACGCCTGGTCAAGCGGGTAATCCGCGAGCTGGGCCTGGACGAACAGCGCTGGCCGGCCCGCCAGGCCCAGTGGTTCATCAACGGGCAGAAGGACGAAGGCCTGCGCCCGCAACATATCCAGGCCAGCGGCGACCTGTTCCTGGCCACCATGCGCGGCATCTATGAGGCCTACGAGGCCGCTTGCCAGCGTGCCGGGGTCATCGACTTCTCCGAACTGCTGCTGCGCGCCCTGGACCTGTGGCGCGACCACCCGGGTTTGCTGGCGCACTACCAGAAGCGTTTCCGCCACGTGCTGGTGGACGAATTCCAGGACACCAACGCCGTGCAATACGCCTGGCTGCGGTTGCTGGCCCAGGGTGGCGACAGCCTGATGGTGGTGGGCGACGACGACCAGTCGATCTACGGCTGGCGCGGGGCGAAAATCGAGAACATCCACCAGTACTCCGCCGACTTCCCGGACACCGAAGTGATCCGCCTGGAGCAGAACTACCGCTCTACTGCCGGCATCCTCAAGGCTGCCAACGCCCTGATCGCCAACAACACCGGGCGCCTGGGCAAGGAGCTGTGGACCGACGGCGGCGACGGTGAAGCCATCAACCTGTATGCCGCCTTCAACGAGCACGATGAAGCCCGCTATGTAGTGGAAACCATCGAGAGCGCGCTGAAGACCGGCCTGGCCCGCAGCGATATCGCCATTCTCTACCGCTCCAACGCCCAGTCCCGGGTGCTGGAAGAAGCCTTGCTGCGCGAACGCATTCCGTACCGCATCTATGGCGGCCAGCGCTTCTTCGAGCGGGCGGAAATCAAGAACGCCATGGCTTACCTGCGCCTCCTGGAAGGCCGTGGCAACGACGCAGCCCTGGAGCGGGTGATCAACGTGCCAGCCCGGGGCATCGGCGAGAAGACCGTCGAAGCCATCCGCGAGCATGCGCGCCACAGCGATGTATCGATGTGGGAAGCCATGCGCCAGCTGGTGGCCAATAAAGGCCTGACCGGGCGCGCTGCAGGTGCGCTGGGGGCCTTTATCGAACTGATCGAAAACCTCGCTGCCAAGACCCTGGAAATGCCCCTGCACCTGATGACCCAGACCGTCATCGAGCAGTCGGGGCTGATTGCCTACCACGAAGCGGAAAAAGGCGAAAAAGGCCAGGCCCGGGTGGAAAACCTCGAGGAACTGGTGAGCGCCGCGCGCAACTTCGAGAACACCGAAGAGGATGAAGACCTGACGCCCCTGGCGGCATTCCTCGGCCACGCTTCCCTGGAAGCCGGCGATACCCAGGCCGACGAGCATGAAGACAGCGTGCAACTGATGACCCTGCACAGCGCCAAGGGTCTGGAGTTCCCCTACGTGTTCCTGGTGGGCATGGAAGAAGGCCTGTTCCCCCACAAGATGAGCCTGGAAGAACCCGGCCGCCTTGAGGAAGAACGCCGGCTGGCGTATGTGGGCATTACCCGGGCCATGCAAAACCTGGTGATGACCTACGCGGAAACCCGACGCCTGTACGGCAGCGAAACCTACAACAAGGTGTCGCGTTTCGTGCGCGAGGTGCCCAAGGGGCTGATTCAGGAAGTGCGGCTGTCCAACAGCGTCAGCCGGCCTTTCGGCGGCGGCCAGTCACAAAGTACCAGCAGCCTGTTCGGCGGCAGCGAAATCCCGGACACCGGCCTGAGCCTCGGCCAGGCGGTACGGCACTCGGTGTTCGGCGATGGGGTGATCCTCAATTTCGAGGGCGCCGGCGCCCAGGCCCGGGTCCAGGTCAACTTCAGCGAAGGCAGCAAGTGGCTGATGCTGGGCTACGCCAAGCTGGAAGCCATCTAACCCCACCCGACCGTAGGAGCCGGCGTGCCGGCGAATCTCACTGGCGAAGCACCGCTTCGCCGGCAAGCCGGCTCCTACAGGTCGGTGCAGAAAAGGCAGCGTGAACATGGGCACAGGCTTTTTTTCCTCGTGGACATTCTGGGCCCTGTTGTCGGCAATTTTCGCTGCCTTGACGGCGATCTTCGCCAAAGTGGGGATAGAAAACGTCAATTCAGACTTCGCCACCCTGCTGCGCACCGTGGTGGTACTGGTCAGCCTGGCCTTGATTTTGTATGCAACGGGCCAATATCAGTCCCTGGGATCGATTTCTCCCAAAAGCTACCTGTTCCTGCTGCTGTCCGGGCTGGCCACGGGCGCATCCTGGCTGTGCTATTTCCGCGCCTTGAAACTCGGCCCCGCTTCATTGGTGGCACCGGTGGACAAGCTCAGCGTGGTGTTCGTCGCGATCATCGGCGTGTGCCTGCTGGGAGAGAAGCTCGACCTGCGGCAGTGGAGCGGAATCGGCTTGATCACCGCAGGTGTGGTGCTACTGGCACTACGCCGCTAACGGCTTTCGGGTTGAACCAGAGCCAGGTCTGCGGGGACCAAAAACCTATCGGCGAGCATGACGCCTGGCGAAGCTGAACCGAGGCTGTCAGGCAAAAGCCCGAAACATTATGCCGCTCGCCACTGACACTTCACCTGTGCAATATGGCGCGCGTGCCATCCACAAATGGGAACCCCCTTTATGAAACGTTTTCTTAGCATCGCCATGGCGCTGTGCATCGGCCTGACGATGAGCCTCGACGCCAACGCCAAGCGCTTTGGTGGCGGCAAAAGCGTCGGCGCTGCCCCGACCCACCAAACCCGCCAGGCGGCGCCAACCGCTCCGGGCGCTCCCGCCGCTGCAGCCACCGCGGGCGCAGCCGGTGCCGCGGGCGCTGCTGCCAAGGCCGGCGGTGCTTCGCGCTGGCTCGGCCCTCTGGCCGGCATCGCTGCCGGTGGCCTGCTGGCCTCCATGTTCATGGGCGGCGGCTTCCAGGGCATGCAGATCTTCGACATCCTGATCATGGCGGTCATCGCCTTCGTGATCTTCCGCTTCATCGCCGCTCGTCGCCGCAAGCAGCAGGAGCAATACGCTCCAGCCGGCCACGCGCCGATGCAGCGCGAAGCCTTCGAGCCCCAGCAGCCTGCCGGCGGTTCGATCTTCGGTGGTTCGCCAGCGCCTGCCGCGCGTCCGGTAATCAACGCACCGGCCTGGTTCAATGAAGAGCGCTTCATTGAAGCGGCGCGCAGCCACTTCCAGTCCCTGCAGCAACACTGGGACGCCAACGAAATGGACAAGATCGCCGAGTTCGTGACCCCACAGATGCTGCAGTTCCTGAAACAGGAACGTGCCGATCTGGGCGACGGCTTCCAGTCGACCTACATCGACAACCTGCAAGTGCAGCTCGAAGGTGTGGATGACCGTGCCGACAAGACCATCGCCACCCTGACCTTCAGCGGTGTGTCGAAGACCTCGCGCTTCGACCAGGGCGAAGTGTTCAGCGAAAGCTGGAACATGGAACGCGCCCAGGGCGACAACCAGCCATGGCTGGTAGCAGGTATCCGCCAGAACGGCTGATTCATTCTGCTGTCACAGCTGTAAGGCAAAACCCCGACTCAGGTCGGGGTTTTGCATTTCACGATTGCACTTATAGCGAGCTACTGTATAAACCGCCGTCAAACAACCGCGCCATAGAGCTAAGAGGACCCAGGCCGTGGAAGAAGTCATCGAACAACTCCGGGAAGCCAACGAACCGGTACCCGTCCCCCTGGAACTGCCGGACGAAGACCAACTGGTGGAAATTGAAGAACAGCTGTTCATCAATATCCCGTTCGTCTTCAAGGAGTTCCTGTTGACGGTCAGCGACGTGGTTTACGGCAGCCTGGAACCTGTGACCGTCACCGATCCGCAATCCCATACCTACCTGCCGGAAGTGGCTGCGACCGCCTGGGACATGGGCGTGCCGCGCGAGCTGATCCCGATCTGCCAGGACGGCGACGATTACTACTGCGTCGAGGAAGACGGCACCGTGGTGCTGTGGTCCGGCGAGGAAGAGCTGATCACCGAAGAATCCTGGGAATCGGTGTGGCACTGGGCGCGGGACGTCTGGCTGGAAAGCTGAGACGCCGCCGCGGCTGCGTACACCGCGGCGACTGAAACAGCTCGCCGGCACCCTGCCGGCGAGCGGCAAGGTCAATGCCCACTGTTGTCCTTGCTGTGGTCGAAGGTTTCGATCAGCGCCACCTGCATCCGCGTATGCACACGGATGAACCAGCGCCACAGGACTGCGGCCACCGCCGCCGCCACTACGGCGATCAACACCAGCAGTTCCAGGGTCGGCAGGATGCTCGACGAGAGCGCCGCCAGCAGCAGGAAAATCACCAGCAGCGACAGGATCGGGATCACCTCGGCGATCACCCGACGCACTCGCTGGGTATGGCGCCCGGCCATTTCCGGCTTGACCCCCATCTCCGCCAGCAACATCGACAGTGCCTTGAGCTTGCGATAGGCAGCAATCAGGAACGGCAGCGAAAGCAGCAGCGCCCCGCCCCAGATCAAGGCTTTCTGCCAGCTCGGCTCACTGACCCAATCTTCCAGGTAGGTGCCAATGCGCTTGGCGAAATAGCCACCGGAAAAGAAGATCGCCACCACCAGCGCCAGGTTCACCCCCACTTGCAGCAGGATCTTGCGGATCATCGTCGCCAGCAGCGCACCCTCGCCCTGGGGCTGGATGCTGCGCAACCACTCGCCATACATGCCCAGTACCCGGCTCAGGCGCTTGGGCAGAACCCCTGCCAGCTTCAGCGATAGCGGGTCCGCGGCACGGATCAGGTAGGGCGTGAGCAAGGTGGTGATGGCGGACACCGCCACCGCTACCGGGTAGAGGAAGTCGCTGGTGACCTGCAGGGTCATGCCCAGTGCGGCGATGATGAAGGAAAATTCGCCAATCTGTGACAGGCCCATGCCTACCCGCAGTGAGGTGCGTCCATCATTGCCGGCGATAAAGGCCCCCATGCCGCAGGACAGCATCTTGCCCAGCACCACCGCCACCGTGATCACGGCAATCGGCCAGGCGTATTGCAGGAGGATCTGCGGGTCGATCATCAGGCCGATGGCGACGAAGAAGATTGCGCTGAACAGGTCGCGAACCGGCTCGATCAACCGCTCGATCTTCAGCAACTGGCGAGACTCGGCCATGATCGCACCGATCAGGAAGGCCCCCAGGACCATGCTGTACTCCAGTTTGACCACCAGCAGGCAGAAGCCGAAACACAGCCCCAGCACGGTGATCAGCAGCATCTCGTTGCTGTCGAACCTGGCCACGTAGGCCAGCAGGCGCGGCACCAGCAGGATGCCGATCACCAGCGCCACGATCATGAACAGCGAAAGCTTGCCGACGGTGGAGAACACCTCGCCGGAACTCACCGTACCGCTGACCGCGATGCTCGACAGCAAGGCGATGATGCCGATGCCGAGGATGTCCTCGACGATCAGTACGCCGAAGATCAGCTGGGCGAAGCGCTCGTTCTTCATCTTCAGGTCATTGAGCGCCTTGACGATGATGGTGGTGGAGGAAATGGCCAGGATCGCCCCGAGGAACAGCGAATCCATGGTGCTCCAGCCGAACCAGCGGCCGATCTCGTAGCCGATCCAGATCATCAGGACGATTTCCAGGAACGCCGCGATAAAGGCCGTGGCCCCGACCTTGAACAGCTTGCGCAGGCTGAATTCCAGCCCCAGGCAGAACATCAGGAAAATCACCCCCAGCTCGGCCAGGGTCTTGATGGTCTGTTCGTCGTGGATCAGCCCGAAAGGCGGAGTGTGAGGGCCGATGATGAAGCCGGCGACTATGTAGCCCAGCACGACAGGCTGCTTGAGGCGATGGAAGAGGATGGTCACCACGCCTGCGACCAGCATGATCACGGCCAGGTCCTGAATGAAGCTGATGGCATGCATGGCCGGGGCTCTCCTTGGAATGCTGGGCGGGGGTGATCGCCTAAAAAGAATGTTCTGATCAGTAGGAAGGAAATATCCAAAATAGAAGCGGAAAATGCCCTGGAACGGGTGTTTTGCAGGTTAACACCGCGACTTCCGGCAGGAAGGCGGTGCAATATTAGGAAACAGATCCACCAGGGCGTGACGACGTGGCCCGGCCCGGCGTCCCGTTATCGATGGTTTGAAAACCCTTTGGAGCCAGCACCCGCAGAGGTGCTCCAGCAACCCCTGCCCAGAACCGTGAGCGTGCTATGGAACCCGGAAACGCCCAACTGTCGATGACGGTATTGATGACCCCTGACATGGCCAATTTCTCTGGCAATGTCCACGGCGGCACCTTGCTCAAGTACCTCGATGAAGTCGCCTATGCCTGCGCCAGCCGTTACGCCGGCCGCTACGTGGTGACCCTGTCGGTGGACCAGGTGATCTTCCGCGAGCCGATCCATGTCGGCGAGCTGGTGACCTTCCTGGCCTCGGTCAACTACACCGGCAACACCTCCATGGAGGTGGGCATCAAGGTGGTCACCGAGAATATCCGCGAGCGTTCGGTGCGCCACACCAACAGCTGCTTCTTCACCATGGTGGCGGTGGACGACCAGCGCAAGCCGGCCCAGGTGCCGCCGCTGCAGCCGGAAACCGCCGACGGCAAGCGACGCTTTATCCAGGCCCGGCAGCGCCGGCAGATCCGCCAGGAACTGGAACAGCGCTACCGGGAAATCAAGGCCGACGGCCCTTGATGCTCAAGCTGCACCGCTGATTCAGCAGGGCCACGGACGGTCCTCCCCCCTCCAGAGCTTCCAGCGCTGCGCCGCCACACTCCAACACCCGCCAGCAGGCTTCTGCGGTCATCCTGAATGGCCAGATCCATCCCTTTTTGACCACATCGAGAGTTATGCCCCCAGGGCACCGCTGCCAGAATCGAAGGGCAAGGCACAAACGCACTCCCCGCCCGGGGAGCCTTCGAGCCAACGAACGCGTGAGAACAATAAAAATGCCCAGCGCCAATGCTCTTTCCAGCAGCCCCCCTGCGTCCGCCCATCACGCCAGCCTCGATGGCGGCTTCACCCACAGTGCCCAGGGCACCTCGCTGCGGCGCATTCTCGGCCTGCCGGCCCTGGTGTTCTTCGGCCTGGTGTACATGGTCCCGCTGACCGTCTTCACCACTTACGGCGTGGTCACCCAACTCACCGGCGGGCGCACCGCCGCAGCCTATGTGATCACCCTGCTGGCGATGATCTTCACCGCCCTTTCCTACAGCGTAATGGTCAAGAAATACCCCATTGCCGGCTCAGCCTATTCCTACGCCAGCCTCAGTTTCGGCCCGGGCATCGGCTTTCTTGCCGGCTGGTCGCTGCTGCTGGATTACCTGTTCCTGCCGATGATCAATTACCTCGTGATCGGCCTGTTCCTCAACCTGGCCTTCCCCGCCGTGCCCGCCTGGGTCTTCGTGGTGGCGACCATCAGCCTGGTGACGTTGCTGAACATCCGCGGCATCGGCTCGGTATCGAGCATGAGCAACCTGATCGTCTGCGCGCAGATGGTCTTCGTGGTGGTGTTCGTGGCCCTGGTGGTCCGCCAGTTGGCAGGGGCCGAGAACCTGGACCTGAGCGCACCCTGGGTCGGCGATGGCAGCCAGGATGGGCTGTTGCCGCTGATGGCGGGGGCCGCGGTGCTGTGCCTGTCGTTCCTGGGCTTTGACGCGGTGTCGACCCTGGCCGAGGAAACCCGCGACCCGCGCCGGGACATCCCCCGGGCAATCGTCATCACCACCCTGGGCGCCGGCCTGCTGTTCATCCTGCTGGCCATGACCAGCCAGCTGGCGTTCCCCGGCAGCAGTTTCAAGGACGCCGACTCGGCGGCCAGCGAGGTCATGCTGCACGCCGGCGGACGCTTCCTGGAGATGTTCTTCACCGCCACCTATGTCGCCGGCGCCGCCGGTTCGGCCCTGGCATCCCAGGCCTCGGTATCGCGCATTCTGTTCAGCATGGGCCGTGACGGCATCCTGCCACCTCGGGTGTTCGGTACCCTGTCCGAGCGCTACAAGACCCCGGTGGTGGCCATTGTCCTGGTGTCGCTGGTGTCATTGCTGGCGGTGGTCATCGACCTCACCACCCTGGCGTCGATGATCAGCTTCGGTGCACTGGTGGCGTTCTCGGTGGTCAACCTGGCGGTGATCAAGAGTCACCTGGGCCAGGGCCAGCCGCGCAGCACCGCACGGCTGTTGCAGTACGGCCTGCTGCCGTTGATCGGCTTTGCCCTGATCGCCTGGCTGTGGACCAGCCTTTCGGCCCTGACCCTGGGCATCGGCCTGGCCTGGTTCGCCCTGGGCCTGCTGTACCTGGGCATACACACCCGGGGCTTTCGCCAGCCCGCGCCGACCGTGCAGTTTTCCGAGCAGGCCTGAGCCCGCCTCAGAAGCCGATCGGCGTGGCCTCGAAGCGCACCCGTGGGTGGGCGATGCGGTCCTGGGCGCGCACCAGCTCCAGCTCGTAACTGGCGCAGGCCTGGGTTTCCAGCAGTACTTCATGCACCGCCGCGGCGGTGAATTCGAAGGCCGCCACCAGGCTGTCCCCCAACAATACCCGGGCCAGGAACAGGCCTGAGGTCAGGTCGCCCACCCCCACCGGCTGGCGCGGGAACGCCAGTAATGGACGGCGCAGGTGCCAGCTGCCGTCAGCGGTCACCAGCAGCATCTCGAAACCGTCCACCAGCTTGCCCGGGTAGTCCAGGTGCTTGACCAGCACCGCCCTGGGGCCCTTGTCCAGCAGCGACCGGGCCATGCCCAGGCAGTCGAACAGCGATTGCGGCTTGCGCCCGCAGAAGCTGTCCAGCTCCAGCTGGTTGGGGCAGAGAAAATCCGCCATGGCCACGGCCTCGTCCAGCAGGAAGTCGCTGACTTCAGCCGGCACGCTGCAGCCCTTCTCCGGGTGGCCCATCACCGGGTCACACAAGTACAGGGCCTTGGGATTGACTGCCTTGATCCGCGCCACACCGCTGAGGATCGCCCGGCCCTGGGCCGCGCTGCCCAGGTAGCCGGACAGCACCGCGTCGCAGTTGCCCAGCTCGCCGATGGCGGCAATGCCTTCCACCAGCTCGGGAATCTGCTGTGGCGCCAGCACTTCCCCGGCCCAATGACCATACTGAGTGTGGTTGGAGAACTGCACCGTATTCAGCGGCCAGACATTCACCCCAACCCGCTGCATGGGGAATACCGCGGCACTGTTGCCGGCGTGGCCGAAAACCACATGGGACTGGATCGCAAGCAGGTGGGGCGTACGTTTCATGCAGGATTTTCCATAAAACCGGTGGAATTCAAGCCGCGCAGTATGCGACTAAACGCAGCCTGTACGACAGACCGGAGTCGCAGTTAAGCTGACGCCACCTCGTTGGAGCAAACCTTCATGCTGACCCTTGGAAACATCTTTGTGCTGATGCTACTGGCAACCGCTGCTGCCTGGCTGTGGCACAACCACGGCCTGCGCGAACGGGCCCTGGAGCGGGTCAAGCAGCACTGCGCGCGGCTCGACATCGAGTTGCTGGACGGTAATGTGGCGCTCAAGCGCATCGGTTTCGTCAAGGATGGCAATGGCCGGCGGCGCCTGGCGCGGGTCTACAACTTCGAGTTCACCGTGACCGGGGAAACCCGTCATGCCGGGACCATCACCCAGTTCGGCGCCCACAGCGCCCATATCGAGCTGGCGCCCTACCCGTTCGAAGCCAAGGAGCCCCTGCCCAGTGCCGAGGTGATCGAGCTGAGCCAGTGGCGCGAGGAACATCGCAAGTTCAAGCCGTAAGAGTGGCGTGCACGCCGTTTCCTACAGGCGACAGGCATCGAGACTGGCCTGCAGAACGGCAATGTCCTGAGGGCTACTGAAGATCAGTTCCAGGCGCGAATCCCGGCGCCATTCGCTGGGCAGCCAGTTCAGCGGTGAATTATCCAGCCCGTTGCCCGACCGCCAGCCTTGATCACTGTGGAGCACCAGCTTGGCCCGGCGCCAGTCGAGGTTCTGCAGCCAGTGCTCGACCCGGACCAGATCGAACTGTTGGCTGGGGTGCCAGCGCCAGCCGATGCTCCAGCCATCCTCCTGGGACTGGCTGAGGCAGATCGGCAGCGCCGGATCGCTCCACACGGCCGGCAACTGGGCCAGGCCCTGGGGAATGTCCGACTGCTCCAGGGCCGCTTCGGCGCTGGCTCCCAGGCCCGGCAGCTCGGCCAGGGGCAAGGCGGCATGGCGGGTCCAGAACAAGGGAAGGTCCGGCAATTGCTCCAGCACCCGCAACCTGTCGCTGTCGCTGAGCAGTTCGTCCTTGTTCAGTACCAGCAGGCCGGCGCTGGACAGCGCATCCTGCTGCGCCCGGGGCAACGGCTTGCCAGCGGCCAGCGCTTGGGCATCCAGCACCAGCACGCAGGGTTGCACCGCCAGCACGCCCTTCCAGGGCGCTTCATTCAACTGCTTGAGCAATTGGGCCGGGTGGCCGAGGCCCGAGGGCTCGATAAGCAGGCGGTCCGGCCGGGCCTTGCGCAACAGGCGGCCCAGGCCCACCTGGAACGGTGCACCGTTGACGCAGCACAGGCAGCCGCCGGCCACTTCGCCCAGGGCGATGCCATCTTCGTCGCGGGTCAGCAGGGCCGCGTCCAGGCCGATCTGGCCAAACTCGTTGATCAGCACCGCCCAGCGCTCGGCGGCCGGGCGCTGGCTCAGTAGATGGCGAATCAGGCTGGTCTTGCCGGCGCCCAGGGGGCCGGCGATCACGTGGGTGGGGATGTTCTGCAGCATGGAAAGGGGTCCGGGAAACCTGTGAGGTGATGCTACGCCCTTCCCGCCCTGAGCGAAAATCCGCTCGATTCGACGCCGCTCTTGGGAGCGCTGAAGGTCCTGCGGAGCTTCGCCCAGGCTCGGCAAGCGGCTGCACGGGCCTAGGTCAACCCAGCCAATCGAGGGTGAGGATCAGCCGGCGTTCCCCTGGCGCTGGCTGCGGCGAGCGGTGGATCAGGCCAAAGCCTTCGTTGCCGTGCCATTTCTCGCCCTTGAACAGCGCCACGTCTCCGCTGGCGATCTGCTGGATCTGTGCCGGGTCCCGTGGTTCGCCCTCGGCCTGCCCCAGTTTCCTGCGGTCCATGGCGCCTTCGCGCAGCCATTGGCTGCCGGCTCCGGCGTAGGTGGTAATCAGCCGCACCGGTACATGGTCCACGTGAAACCGCGGGCACATGGCCTTGTCCAGGACCCGCAGGCGCAGCCCGACGCGCCTGGCCCCGAGCAGGCAGGCAAAAGCGCTGACCAGCCAGGCAACATCGGCGATAAAGCCTTCATAACCCTGCAGATCACTGAACCCAGAAGCCAGGCCGCGCAGATTGGGTTGCGCGTCTTCGTCGGGCAGCTCCAGGGACAGGGATTCGGCCAGCGGCTGGTCCAGGGACAGCAGCAACTCGGCGAAATCGGCAATGTGGGCCGGCAACTGGCGCTGCCAGAGGCCGAGATTGACCTCATCCTCCAGCACCTGGGCGAGCACCGCCGGGGTGCTGCCGATGGCCTGGCGGCGAGAGACCGGCGCGGTCACGCTCGGCAGCAGCAGCCATCTGGGCGGATTGGCCAGTGGAGTCACCGGCAAGTTCAGGGTCAGCATCAGGCCGCTTCCTCGTCATGCCAGGGGCCAAAGGGATCGTTCAGCAGGCTCCAGCCCTCGACGCCGAGGGCCATTTCATCGTCATCCAGCAGGCACAGGTCGAGCTCCGCGCAAAGCCGGGTGAAGTCGATGTTCTGGCCGATGAACACCAGTTCCTGGCGGCAATCGCCGGTGGCCGCGGTCCAGTTGTGTATGATCGCCGCGGTGCCTTCTTCGTCCTGGGGCCAGTGCTGCTTGGGCACGAAGCGCCACCAGCGCCCGGCAAAGCCATGGCGCATCAGGCCACCGGCCTGGGACCAGCTGCCGGCTTCCTGGTACTTGCTGGCCAACCAGAAGAAGCCCTTGGAGCGCAGCAGCTTGCCGTTGACCCAGGGCCGGTTGATGAAGTCGAAGAAGCGCTGGGGATGGAACGGCCGCCGCGCCCGGTAGGCGGTGGAAGCGATGCCGTACTCCTCGGTTTCCGGCACATGCTCGCCGCGCAACTCCCGCAGCCAGCCCGGAGCCTGGGCCGCGCGCTCGAAATCGAAGCGCCCGGTGTTGAGGATCTTCGCCAGTGGCACCTGGCCCATGACCATGGGCACGATCTCGGCCTGGGCATTGAGGCTCTTGAGGATGGCCAGCAGTTCCTGGCGCTGGTCGCTGCTGATCAGGTCGATCTTGCTGACCAGGATCACGTCGGCGAACTCCACCTGTTCGATCAGCAGGTCGCTGATGGAACGTTCATCCTCTTCGCCCAGGGTTTCGCCCCGGGAAGCCAGGCTGTGCGCGGCCTGGTAGTCGAGCAGGAAATTCATGCCGTCGACCACCGTGACCATGGTGTCGAGCCGGGCGATATCCGCCAGGCTCTGGCCGGATTCATCGCGAAAGGTGAAGGTTTCCGCCACCGGCAGCGGCTCGGAAATCCCGGTGGATTCGATCAGCAGGTAGTCGAAGCGCCCGTCGCGGGCCAGCTTGCCCACTTCCTCCAGCAGGTCTTCGCGCAGGGTGCAGCAGATGCAGCCGTTGCTCATTTCCACCAGTTTTTCTTCGGCGCGGTTGAGGCTGACATCGCGCTGCACTTCGCTGCCATCGATGTTGATTTCGCTCATGTCGTTGACGATCACCGCTACCCGCAGGTGGTCGCGGTTGCGCAGGATGTGATTGAGCAAGGTGCTTTTGCCGGCGCCGAGAAAGCCGGACAGCACGGTAACGGGGAGACGGTCGGTCATGGGTTGTTCCTCATCAGGATCGCGGCTGGGTCAAAGCGCCCGTTGATGGCGTTCGCGCAGCTCTTGGCGTTCTTTGGCTTCGATACACAGGGTGGCGGTGGGCCGCAGCAGCAGGCGCTTGAGGCCGATGGGCTCGCCGGTGTCGCGGCACCAGCCGTATTCGCCACGGGCCAGGCGCTCCAGGGCTTCGTCGATCTTGTCCAGGAGCTTCTTTTCCCGCTCCAGCAGGCGCAGTTGCCACTGGCGCTGCTCTTCGGCACTGCCGATGTCGGCGGGGTCGCTGTGGGGTTCCTGCTCGCGCAGCTGGTCGAACTCGCCGGCAATGCGCTCCTGCAGATCACTGCGCTGGGCCAGCAGCAGCTGGCGAAAGAAGCCCTGCTGGGCTTCGTTCATGTAGTGCGTCTCGGGTTGGGCGAGAAGGTCTTGTTCAGTCATGGCGAGTCACGGGTCAGGCTGTGTTTTAATGTTATATTATAACAACACAAATTAGCCAACCTTCCCTTGCCGCCCACGACGAAGGGCGCGATGCTGCGCCCCTGTCGTCACGAGACTCGCCATGCGCCCTGTCCTGCCCACCCTACTTTCAGGCCTGTTGCTGCTGGCTGGTCACGCCAGCGCGGCGGTGCCCAGTACCCTGGCCACCTGCACCCGCAGCGCCACCCTGCTGGCCTGCGTCGACCCGCAGGGCAACGCCTACAGCGTCGCCACGGCCGGCAGCACCACCTACCTGCGCGGCTTCGAGGTGATCGGCAAGCGCTATTGGGCGCAGACCAACAGCCGCTACGGGCAGCTGACGTTCTTCACCGGCCTGGCCTCCGACGGCGAGGCCTGGGTGGGCTACAGCCAGCGCGTGGGCTGGACCACACGCAACCGCTTTTCCAGCTCCGGCGGTAGCCGCGGGCAGTTCACCTGCAGCCGCATCAGCGGCTGCTAGCGCCCTTTCCCGTACCTCTTGCGTAGAAGCCGGCTTGCCAGCGAAGACATCCTCAGCCACAACACTCACCGGCCTCTTCGCCGGCAAGCCGGCTCCTGCAGGTCGGCGTTCAGGCGGGGCGGTTGTTCTTGGTTTCCTGGAGCCAGGCCATGTAGCTGTTAACCGGTGGGTTTTTCTCGAAGTAGCGCTGCAGGCCGTTGAACAGGCCATCGGCAATCGCCTGCTGGTGGCGCGCGGTGACCAGGCGCTGGCTGTCGCGGCTGTTGGAGATGAAGCCGGTTTCCACCAGGATCGACGGCACGTCCGGTGACTTGAGCACCGCAAAACCGGCCTGTTCCACACGCTTCTGATGCAGGGTGGTAATGCCCGACAGGCTCTGCAGCACAGTCCCGCCCAATTGCAGGCTGGCGGCGATGGTGGCGTTCATCGACATGTCGACAATCACCCCCGCCAGCATCGGATCCTTGTCCTTGAGGTTGAGCAGCGTCGTCGCCCCCAGCAGGTCGGCGCCGTTTTCCCGCTGGGCCATCAAGCGCGCGGTGGCCGAGGTGGCGCCACCTTCGGACAGGGCGTACACCGATGCGCCGGATGCGGTAAGCCGTGGCGCGGCATCGGCATGCACCGAGATGAACATGTCGGCCTGGTGCTTGCGGGCAATCTCCACGCGTTTGCGCAGCGGCACGAAGAAATCATCGTTGCGCACCAGCTTCACGTCGAAACCCTTCTCGCGCTTGAGCCGCTTGGCCAGCAGGCGGGCGATGGCCAGCACCACATCCTTCTCCCGTTCGCCCCTGGCCCCCACGGCGCCCGGGTCCTTGCCGCCATGGCCGGGGTCTACTACCACGATGATGTCGCGCTTGGGATGGGGCTTGCCTGTCGTGGCCTCGGGCTTGGCCAGCGGCGCGGCGGCCGCAGCGATCGGCAGGGGCAGCCTGGTTGCCTTGGACAGATCCAGCACCAGCCGATGGCCCTGGCCATCCTGGGGCGGCAGGAGAAAACTGTGGAGCTGCACCGGCTCGCGCAGGTCGAGGACGATCCGCGTATCGCCCTGGCCGAAGTGCCCGGAGCGAATGGCGCGGATCACCGTGTTGGCCAGGGCCAGCTGGCTGAAATCACCGCTCAGGTGCGCGCCGTTCAAGTCGATGATCAAGCGCTCCGGGGCACTCAAGCTGAAGGTCTTGTATTGCACCGGGCCGCTCAGATCGAGCACCAGCCGCAACTTTTCTGCGTCCTTCCACAATCGTGCGTTGCGGATCTGCGCGGCGCAGACACTCCAGGGAAACATCAGGGCCGTACCGGCCAACAGCAGGTTGAGCAATTGACGTCTGTGCATGGCAAATACCGCGAAAAAAGGAGCGTCCCTACTCACAAGACAAGATGAACAACCGTCGAGGAAAAATTTCCCATCGAACGTATTGTTATAATATAACATGTGAAATCACTTCCCACGACGGACCTGTTCATGAACGCGCTGACTCTGCCGGATATCGCCGCGCAGGCCTCACGCCAAGCCTTGCCCCTGGAATGGGTGGGCATGTGCGGCATTGCCTTACCTGTAGTGATCAACAACCAGCCAAGCGCAGCCAAGGCCGATGCCGGTGTCAGCCTCGACGATGGCGAGGCTCGGGGCATTCACATGTCACGCCTGTATCTGGCCCTGGAAATGCTGGAACAGGAGAACCTCACCCCCGCTCTGCTCCGGCGGATCTTGCAGCGTTTTCTCGATAGCCATGAAGGCCTGGCCCACAGCGCCTACCTGCGCATTCAGTTGGATCTGCTGTTGAAACGCCCGGCCTTGGTCAGCCCGTTGGCCGGCTGGAAAAGCTACCCACTGAGTATCGAAGCGCGGCTGAAAAACGCGATGTTCCACGTGGAACTAAAAATCGACGTGCCTTATTCCTCCACTTGCCCCTGTTCGGCGGCGCTGGCGCGGCAGTTGATCCAGCAGCAGTTCATCGAAGATTTTGCCAACCGGCCATTGCAACACGCCGACGTCCTGGCCTGGCTGGGCTCGCCCCAGGGCGTCGTCGCGACGCCCCATAGCCAGCGCAGCAACGCGGCATTGCATCTGCGCCTGGATGATTTCATCGACGAACTGCCGTTGATTGCCCTGATCAACGATGCGGAAAACGCCCTGGGCACCGCCGTGCAAACCGCGGTCAAGCGTGCCGACGAGCAGGCCTTCGCCCTGGCCAACGGGCAGAACCTGATGTTTTGCGAAGACGCCGCCCGCCGCTTGAACCTAGCCCTGCGCCGTTCCCCCGGAATCAACGCCTTTCAATTGCGGGTCGTGCACGCCGAAAGCCTGCATGCCCATGACGCCGTGGCCGAAAGCCGCTGGAACTGGGAGGCCTGATGATCCGCTGCGAACACCTGCGTTGGGGCGCTCCGGGGCAACCCCTGACTCCAGCCCTGGATCTGCACCTGCCCAGGGCCAGCCTGAGCGCGATCATTGGCGCCAACGGGTCGGGCAAGAGCAGCTTGTTGAAAGTCATCGCCGGGCTGCAGAAACCACTAGCGGGCAAGATCCACCTCAGCACTGCCCGAGGCGGCTTGTCCTTCTTGCCACAGCAACAACACCTGGATCGACAGTTCCCCATCAGCCTGGAAGAACTGGTGGCCGGCGGCTTCTGGGGCAAGCGCGAACCGGCCAGAGTCAGGGCAGAAAAGCTGCGCACGGTCCTCGAAGACTGGTGCCTGAGCGGCCTGGAAAAGCGCCCGTTGATGGCCCTTTCCGGTGGTGAATTGCAACGCGCCCTGCTCGCCCGATTGAGCCTGACCGAAGCCCCCTTGCTGCTGTTGGACGAGCCCCACGCCGCCCTCGACGAAACCGGCCAGGCCCTGCTCTGGCGCCATTTATACAACTGGCACGCTCAGGGCCGGACCCTGGTGGTGGTCTGCCATGACCTGGCCGCCGTGCGCCAGCACATCCCCCAGACCCTGCTGGTAAAAAGCAGTGGCTGCGTATTCGGCCCCAGCCTGGAGCTGATCGCCCCACAATCCTGCGCGCAGGTGGCTTGATGCACTTCGCCGCACATTTCTGGCAGCCGTTCAGCGAATTCCAGTTCATGCGCCGGGCCCTGCTCGGCGGCCTGCTGCTGGCCTGCAGCACCGCACCCCTGGGGGTGTTCCTGATCCTGCGGCGCATGAGCCTGATCGGTGACGCCGTGGCCCACGGCATTCTCCCGGGCGCCGCCCTGGGCTTCTGGTTCGCCGGGCTCAGCCTGCCGGCGCTGACCCTGGGCGGCCTCGGTGCCGGGTTGGGCATGGCCGGGCTGGCCGCCTGGATCACCCGGCGCACCGGCCTGCGGGAAGACGCCAGCATCGCCGCCATCTACCCCATTTCCCTGGCCAGCGGCGTGCTGATCCTCGGGCTGGCGGGCAAGCGCCTGGACCTCTTGCACCTGCTGTTCGGCTCGGCCCTGGCGGTGGATGGCACGACCCTGAACGGCATGCTGCTGGTCTCGCTCTTCAGCCTGCTGGCCATGGCGCTGATCTACAAAGCCCTGCTGCTGGACACCCTCGACCCGCTGTTCCTGCACAGCGTCAGCCGCCTCGGCCCCCTGGCCCACGGCCTGTTCCTGACCCTGGTGGTGCTCAACCTGGTGATAGGTTTCCAGGCCATCGGCGCGCTGATGGTGGTGGGCCTGATGATGCTGCCGGCCGCCGCCTCACGTTTCTGGAGCCGACGCCTGCCCGCCCTGATCGGCATCGCCGCGCTGTTTGGCTGCCTCTCGGTGTGGCTCGGCCTGCTGCTGTCGTTCCACTACTCGCTGCCCAGCGGCCCGGCCATCGTGCTGGTGGCCGGCGGCCTGTACCTGCTGTCCGTGGTGTTCGGTCCGGTGCACGGCTTGCTGCACCGCCCACCTTTGCTCACATCCCCATGAGGTGTTTCCCGATGCGCGCTCTACTCGTGCTGTTCAGCCTGCTGTTGCCCTTGTCGCTGCCTACTGCCCAGGCGGCGGACAAGCTGGCGGTGGTCACCAGCTTCAGCATCCTCGCCGACATGACCCGCCAGGTCGGCGGTGAGCATGTGCACATCACCAACCTGGTGGGTGCCGACGAGGATGCCCACACCTACGAGCCGAGCCCGAATGACGCCAAGGCCCTGCTCAAGGCCCGGCTGATCATCAAGAATGGCCTGGGTTTCGAACCCTGGCTGGACCGCCTGGTGGCCAGCACCGCCACCCAGGCCCAGGTCGTCACTGCCAGCCGCGGGGTTATTCCACGCACCCTGGAGGAAGACGGCGAAAGCGTTCCCGACCCTCATGCCTGGCACAACCTGGCCAACAGCGAGCTCTATGTGAGCAACATCACCAAGGCGCTGATCGCTGCCGACCCGGCCCACCAGGCCGACTACCAGCGCAACAGCCAGGCCTACCTGAAACAGATCTATCGCCTGCTGGCCGAGGCCAAGGCCAAGCTCGGTTCCCTGCCCCCAGGCAACCGCAAGATCGTCACCTCCCACGACGCCTTCGGCTACCTGGGCCAAGCCTACGGTATCGACTTCATGGCGCCCCAGGGCCTGTCCACCGAGCGTGAACCTTCAGCCGCCGAAGTGGCTGCGCTGATTACCCAGATCCGCAACGCCAAGGTCAAGGCAGTGTTCATGGAGAACATCAAGGACGCCCGCCTGCTCAAGCAGATCGCCGACGAAAGCGGCGCCCATATCGGCGGCACCCTGTACTCCGATGCGCTCTCGGCCAGCGGTCCGGCCAGTACCTTCACCGGCCTGTTCGAATACAACCTCGACACCCTGTACCAGGCCCTGAGCCAACCATGATCCGCCGCCCACCGCTGTCGCTGCTGGATCTGGAAGCCGCGCCCCAGGGCAGCCGCTGGGCCTTGACCGCGGTGCTCGCCGCCCTGCCCTGGAACAGCGACGGCCTGATCGCCGCCATTGCCCAGCAGCACGACAGCGGCGAGGTGCTGATGCTGGCCTGGATGAACCGCCAGGCCCTGGGCGAAACCCTGGCCAGCGGCCAGGCCTGCTACTGGTCGCGCTCGCGTCGGTGCCTGTGGCGCAAGGGCGAAAGCTCCGGGCATCGCCAGCGCCTGATCGAAGCGCGCCTGGACTGCGACGGCGATGCCGTGCTGCTGCTAGTGGATCAGCAAGGACCGGCCTGCCACACCGGGCGCCCCAACTGTTTCTACAACGCCATTCGCGATGGCGCGGTGGAAGTCATCAGTTCCCCCTTGAAGGACTCGCGCCATGATTCGTAAAAACCCCTCCGGCGATCTGCCCGTGATCGCCGAGTCCGCCTACGTCGACAAGACGGCCATCATCTGCGGCAAGGTGGTGATCGGCGACAACGTCTTCGTCGGCCCCTACGCGGTGATCCGCGCCGACGAAGTGGACGCCAGCGGCCAGATGCAAGCCATCACCATCGGCGCCAACTCGAACATCCAGGATGGCGTGGTGATCCACTCCAAATCCGGCGCGGCGGTGACCATCGGCCAGCACACTTCCATCGCCCACCGCTCCATCGTCCATGGCCCCTGCGTGGTCGGCGACCGAGTGTTCATCGGTTTCAACAGCGTGCTGTTCAACTGCGAAGTGGGCGACGGCAGCGTGGTTCGACACAACTCCGTGGTGGATGGCCGCGACCTGCCGCCGGGTTTCTACGTGCCCTCCACCACCCGCATCGGGCCCAAGACCGACCTGGCGCAGTTCCCTCCCGTGAGTGTCAGCGCTTCGGAGTTTTCCGAAGACGTGGCGCGCACCAACGTCGACCTGGTGCGTGGCTACAAGGCCCTGCAGAACGAGTTTTGAGCATGAGCCGAATCCTCATCCGCAACGCCCGCCTGGTGAACGAAGGGCGCGAATTCGACGCCGACGTGCTGGTGGCGCACGGGCGCATCGACACCATCGGCAGCCTGGACCACCTCAGCGCCGAGATCGAAATCGACGCCCGCGGCCAGTGGCTGCTACCGGGCATGATCGACGACCAGGTGCACTTTCGCGACCCCGGCGCGCCGGACAAGGGCAGCCTGTACAGCGAGTCGCGGGCGGCGGTGGCCGGTGGCATCACCAGCTTCATGGACATGCCCAACACCTCGCCGGCGACCCTGGATCTTGCCGCCCTGAACGACAAGAAGCGCCGCGCAGCGAGCGTTTCGGTGGCCAACTATGGCTTTCACTTCGGGGTCAGCAACGACAACCTCGACCTCGTCGCCGCCCTGGACCCCACGGAGGTGGCCGGGGTCAAGGTGTTCATGGGGGCCTCCACCGGCAACATGCTGGTGGACGATCCCGAGGTGCTGGACCGGCTGTTCCGCCAGGTGCCGACCCTGCTCCTGGCCCACTGCGAACACACCCCCAGCATCCAGGCCCGGCAACAGCGCTGGCTGCAACTCTATGGCGAGCAGATTCCCGCCGCCGCCCACCCGCACATCCGCGATGCCGAGGCCTGCTTTCGCTCCTCATCCCTGGCGGTGGAACTGGCGAAGAAACACGGCACTCGCCTGCACGTACTGCACCTGACCAGCGCCCGGGAGCTGACGCTGTTCGAGGACCGGCCCCTGGCGCAAAAGCGCATCACCGCCGAGGTCTGCGTGCATCACCTGCTGTTCGATGACCGCGACTACTCGCGCCTCGGCCACCTGATCAAATGCAACCCGGCGATCAAGACCCAGGCCGATCGCGATGCCCTGCGCCAGGCCCTGAACAGCCAGCGCCTGGATGTCATCGGCACCGACCACGCGCCCCATACCTGGGAGCAGAAACAGCTGCCTTACAGCCGCGCGCCCTCCGGCCTGCCGCTGGTGCAGCATGCATTGCCAGCGCTGCTGGAACTGGTGGCCGACCGGGTGCTGCCCCTGGCCACCCTGGTGGAAAAAACCAGCCACCGAGTCGCCGACCTGTTCGCCATTCCCGATCGCGGCTACCTGCGCGAAGGCTACTGGGCCGACCTGGTGTTGGTCCGCGCCGAGCCCACAGGCCTGGCCGTGGACAGCCAGCCGATCCTCGCCCACTGCGGCTGGACGCCCTTTGCCGGCCAGCGCTTTCGCCACAGCGTCAGCAGCACCCTGGTGTCGGGCCAGCTCGCCTGGCACCAGGGCCGCCTGTACGACGACTGTCAGGGCCTGCCCCTGCGCTTCACCCGTTAATAGCCCGACACCAAGGACCACCGAAGATGATCCGCATCACCCTGCCTGATGGCGCGTGCCGTGAGTACGACCAGCCGTTGTCCGTTTTCGAGGTGGCCGCCAGCATCGGCAGCGGCCTGGCCAAGGCCGCCGTGGCCGGGCGAGTGAACGGCCAACTGGTGGACTGTGACTACCTGTTGCACAGCGACGCCCGCTTGAGCATCGTCACCGCCCGCGACCCCGAGGGCCTGGAAGTACTGCGCCACTCCTGCGCGCACCTGCTGGCGATGGCGGTGAAACAGCTGTTCCCCTCGGCGCAGGTGGCCATCGGCCCGGTGATCGAGGATGGCTTCTTCTACGACTTCGCCCACGAGCGCCCCTTCACCCCAGAGGACCTGGAACTGATCGAGGCGCGCATGCATAGCCTGGCAGCCACCAATCATTCGGTGCGCCGCCGGGAATTGTCCCGGGAGCAGGCCCTGCAGCATTTCGCCGACCAGGGCGAGCACTACAAGGTCGAGCTGATCCGCGACTTGCCGCCAGATGCCGTGCTTTCGCTGTACCGTCAGGGGGATTTCGAAGATTTGTGCCGTGGGCCACACCTGCGTTCCACTGGCCAACTGCGCGCCTTCAAGCTGACCAAGGTGGCCGGTGCCTACTGGCGTGGCGACGCCCGCAACGCACCGCTGCAGCGGATCTATGGCACCTGCTGGGGCACCCGTCCGGAACTGGAGGCCTACCTGTTGCGCCTGGAACAGGCGCAACAGCGCGACCACCGCAAGCTCGGCCAGCAGCTGGATCTGTTCCATTTCGACGACTGCGCGCCGGGCTCGGTGTTCTGGCACGCCAAGGGCTGGACCCTGTTCCAGGAACTGATCGGCTACATGCGCAGGCGCCAGGAACAGGCCGGCTACCAGGAAGTGAACACCCCCGACGTGATGGACCGCGGCCTCTGGGAAACCTCCGGGCACTGGCAGAACTACCGCGACCACATGTTCACCACCACGCAAGACCAGCGCACCTTCGCCCTCAAGCCGATGAACTGCCCCGGCGCGGTGGCGATCTTCGGTCATGGCCGCAAGAGTTACCGCGACCTGCCACTGCGCATCGCCGAGTTCGGCAAAGTCCACCGCTACGAACCTTCAGGGGCCCTGCACGGCCTGTTGCGAGTGCGCCATTTCACCCAGGACGACGCCCACATCTTCTGCACCCCGCAACAGATGCAAAGCGAATGCGCCGCCACCATTGCCCTGGTATTCGACATCTACAAGGAGTTCGGTTTCGACCAGGTGGCGGTGAAGCTCTCGACCCGCCCCGACCACCGCATCGGCAGCGATGAGGTCTGGGATCAGCTGGAAGAGGCCCTGGTCGGTGCCTTGCAGAGCATGCACATCGACTACCGGATCAACCCCGGGGAAGGTGCCTTCTACGGCCCCAAGCTGGAGTTCGTGCTGCGCGACGCCATCGGTCGCGACTGGCAGTGCGGCACCCTGCAGGTGGACCTCAACCTGCCCGAGCGCTTCGCCATCAGCTACATCGACGAGCGCGGCGAACGCTGCCAGCCGGTGATGCTGCACCGGGCGCTGTTTGGTTCCCTGGAACGCTTTATCGGCATTCTCCTGGAACACCATGGCGGCGCCCTGCCCCTGTGGCTGGCACCGCAACAAGCGGTGGTGCTGAACATCAGCGAAGCCCAGGCCGACTACGCCCGGGCCATCAGCGACAGCTTGCGCCGTCACGGGCTGCGGGCCAGCGCCGACCTGCGCAACGAAAAGATCGGCTACAAGATTCGCGAACACAGCCTGCAGAAAGTGCCTTACCTGCTGGTGGTCGGGGAAAAGGAAAAGGACGGAGGCTACGTCAGCCTGCGCAGCCGAAATGGCGAAGACCTGGGCCGCCTGAGCCTGGAGCAGGCCCTGGCCCGGATGCGCTAGGCGCTGCCCGGGGCACGGGCAGCGTCAGCGTCAGCCAAAAGTCAGGAGGCGCGGGGTTTGACCGTGCCGCAGTCCTGGCCCAGCCACACGGCGCGGGTGTCCATGCTGCCCTTCTGCTGCAGGCCGGTGGCGTTGAAGGTGCCGGCCACGTTGGTGGTGAACTCACGATCGCTGATGAACGTGGCCACTCCATTGCCCTGGGCCTTGGGGCAACTGAAGCGGAACTTCCATTGATTGCCACTGCGTTCGGTCACCTGCTGCTGGCAACCCGACTGCGGGTCCTGCAGCGGGATGGTGTCCGACTGCACCTGGGCCGGTGTCAGGCACACCCGAATCCCCTTGCCGCCCATGGTCACACCCTGTTTCTCCAGCATCGCCCGCTGTTGCGGGGTCATCTGCTGCTGCAACTGGCCGAGAATCAGCGACAGGTCCGGCATGTTCTGGTCGTCGATCTTCATGTTGCTGCTGGTCAGCTCCCACAACCCCGGCTGCAGCATCTGCGCCTGCGCCACCACCGGAAGCGCCAACCCCGCCGCCAAGGCCCAACCCAGTAAACGAAGTTTCATCGAATGACTCCTAGACAATAGTGGCCGTTAGACTTCAGCCGGGGCACGGTGTTGCATGCAGAATAAAATAGCGACATTCACCGTGGAACATGGTCTGTTAGGCATTGAATCTTCAGGAGCAAGGCTGCCCCATGGATTATTTTGGCCCGCACATCTTCGGCTATCTCATCGCACTGCTGCATTTTCTCGGGTTGATCGCCGCGATCCACGCGGTACTCACCGTCAGGACCGCCCAGGGCGCCATCGCCTGGGCCCTGTCGCTGCTGTTCATGCCCTACCTGACCCTGATTCCCTACCTGGTGTTTGGTCGCAGTACCTTCGACGCCTACATCCAGGCCCGGCGTCAGGCCAACGTGGAAATGCACAAGGCCATCAATGAGCTGAACTGGCGTCCCTGGGTGGAAGAAGCCCTCACCGCCCGCGCCTCCAAGGCCTACGCCTCGCTGCGGGCCATGCCCAAGCTGGGGCGCATGCCGTGCCTGGCCAACAATCAGGTGCGCCTGCTGGTCAACGGCGACGCCACCTTCGAAGCGATCTTCAACGCCATCCGCCGCTCCCACAAGGCGGTGCTGATCCAGTTCTTCATCATCCACGACGATGACCTGGGCCGGCGCCTGCAACGCCTGCTGCTGGAAAAGGCCGCCGAGGGTGTGTCGATCCACCTGCTCTACGACCGCATCGGCAGCCACTCCCTGCCCGCCAACTACGTACAGACCCTGCGCGACGCCGGGGTCCAGGTGCACGCCTTCGCCACCCGCAGTGGCTGGCTCAACCGCTTCCAGGTGAACTTCCGCAATCACCGCAAGATCGTGGTGGTGGACGGCATGCTGGGGTTCGTCGGCGGGCATAATGTCGGCGACGAATACCTGGGCAAGAAGCCGCCCCTGGCGCCCTGGCGCGATACGCACGTGCAGGTCAGCGGCCCGGTGGTGGCCTGCCTGCAGGAGTCCTTTGCCGAAGACTGGTTCTGGGCCGCCCGGGAACTGCCGCCGCTGATCCTCCCGGACACCTACCCGGACGACGGCGTGCTCTGCCAACTGCTGGCCAGCGGCCCGGCCGATGCCTACGAAACCTGCTCGCTGTTCTTTGTCGAGGCCATCCACGCGGCCACCGAGCGGGTGTGGATCACCAGCCCGTACTTCATTCCCGATGAGGCGGTGTTCGCTGCCCTGCGCCTGGCGGTGCTGCGGGACGTGGATGTGCGCATCCTGCTGCCCGCCCGCCCGGACCACCGCATCGTCTATGCCGCCTCCAGCCTGTACGCCTTCGAAGCGGTGCGCGCCGGGGTGCGGGTATTCCGCTATCAGCCGGGATTCCTGCACCAGAAGGTGGTGCTGATCGACAACGAAATCAGCGCCATTGGCAGCGCCAACCTGGACAACCGTTCGTTCCGCCTGAATTTCGAAGTGATGCTGCTGACGGTGGACGACGACTTCGCCACCGAAGTGGAACACATGCTGGAAGCCGACTTCGCCAAGGCCCGGGAAATCGCCAAGGAAGAAAGCCGCCAGACCCACCGCCTGCAACAACTGGGCATGCGGGTCGCGCGGCTGATTTCTCCGATCCTTTAAGGGCCAGGCTTATGGATGGTAGAGGTCATCCCGGGTCCAGGGCAGTTCATGGCTGCCATCGGCATGGGGCTTGACCGCAAGGATCTGGTGCAGGTTGATCCAGCCCTTGGCAAAGGCATAGGCGCAGCCCGCCAGGTACAGCCGCCAGATCCGTAGCGCCTGCTCCGGAACCTGCCTGGCGGCGGCTTCCAGATTGTCTTCCAGGCGTTCGCTCCAGTGATCCAGTGTCCGCGCGTAATGCATGCGCAGGCTCTCGACATCGACAATTTCCAGCCCCGCCTCGCTGATGAACGCCGAGATCATTGCCAGGTGCGGCAGCTCGCCATTGGGAAACACATAGCGCTCGATGAAGTCCCCGGCCCCGCGGCCTACCGGGCGGCCGTCGGTGTGCTTGGCGGTGATGCCGTGGTTCATCACCAACCCGCCCTCGCGCACGGCCCTGAACAGGGTCTGGCAGTACTCCGGCAAGTTGGCGTGGCCGACGTGCTCGAACATGCCGACACTGACCACCTTGTCGAAGCGGCCATCCTGGGGCAGGTCGCGGTAATCCAGCAGTTGCAGGTCCACCAGGTCGTCCAGGCCTTCGGCGGTCACTCGCTCGCGGGCCAGTGCCAGCTGCTCCTTGCTCAAGGTGATGCCGAACACCTTGGCGCCGAACTCACGGGCGGCGTAGCGGGCCAGCCCGCCCCAGCCGCACCCGACATCCAGCAGGTAGTCCCCCGGTTGCAGGCGCAGCTTGCGGCACAGATGGCGGAATTTGGCTTGCTGGGCCTGTTCCAGAGACTCGCTTCCGGTCTCGAAATAGGCGCAGGAATAGGCCATGTCGCTGTCGAGCCACAGTTGGTAGAAGGCGTTGGAAAGGTCGTAGTGATAGGAAATCGCGGCTGCGTCGGTCGCCTTGTCGTGCAGCGAGCGCACCGGCTGGTTGCCGTCGTCATCGTCGAGCAAGGCCTGGCTCAGTTCGTCGCAGACCCGGATGACTTCGCTGATGGAACCTTCCAGTTCCAGTTTGCCCTCGACAAAGGCGCCCCCCAAGGCGTCCAGGCTAGGGTGAGTCAGCTGCGCCACCAATTGCGGGTCCTTGACCACGATCGTGACGTTGGGATCCGGCCCCAGATTGAATTCATGGCCGTCCCAGAGCCGCAGGCGTAAAGGCAAATGCAGATTCTGTAAGGCCGGTGGAAGTTGCGCGAGCATGGAAAATCCCCCCTTGTTTCAGACGTCTGAAATGAGGGTAGACCATCCTAGAAAATAGCAGGCTATCGATTTGATAGTGGTTTTCTATGATTCGCTGCGCATCACCAGGCCATCTTCGACCCACTGTTTCAACCAGGTAACCGCCTGCAGCGGGGCCCCCTCGGCATAAGTGACGGCCAGCCCGGCGCAGAGTTCCGCAAAATTCCACCGTTGCTCGATCATGCCCCGCAGCGCTGTGGCCTCTTCGGCTGGCAGGCTGCGATAACGGCAGACCCGGTCCGCTCGCCAGACCAGGCACAGCTGCTGCTGATCGAGTAAAGCACTGCGGGGGAAATCCGCCTGCTCCTTGACCGCGCGCCACTGGGCCACGCTGTTGTAGCGGCAGTCGAGCCATTGCACACAGGGCGCCAGGCGCAGTTGCAGCTGCGGCCATTGCTCGACATCCAGCCCGGCCATGGCCGCCACCGTCAGCACCTGGGCTTCGGCTGCGTCGAAGGCCAGGGTGAAGGCCCACTCCAGGCGCGCCAGTTCCGCCAGGGGGGCGCCCTGCTCCGGCACCAGATGGCCCTGGATGAATTCGGCAAAGCCCTGCCCCAGCCAGCGCAGGCTGAAATGCCGGGACGGGCACTGGCGAATGTAGGCCTGCGTCAGGGCCTGGAATTCTGCATCCCCCAGCCAGTGCCGGATGGCCGGGAAGTCGCTGCCCATGACCTCCTGCAACCGGGCCATGTAGGCATTGTGATAGATCGCCAGGCCGGTCTCGACATCCAGGGTCGGGCCACCGATCAGGCTGTCTTGCAGGACGGCGCGGGCCTGGGCCTGTTCGCCCAACAGATAGGCTTCAAAAGCCAGTTGCCAGTCGTTCAGGCGCATTGCTGCCTCCCGGCCAGGGTCTGTTGCCCGAGATCTCGGGCCTTGTGCAGTTCGCTGAGCAGCTCTTCCAGGGGCGGAAAATGATCATCGCGCTCCAGCAGGGTGGCCACCGGCCCCAGGTGTTCAAGGGTGCGTTGATACAGCGCCCACACGGGATCGCAGACCGGGTGGTCGTGGGTGTCGATCACGTAGTCGCCATAATCCTGATGCCCGGCCAGATGCAGTTGCCGCACGCGTTGCGCCGGCAGCGCCTGGATGAAGTGCCAGGGATCGAAACCATGGTTGCGCGAACTGACGTAGACGTTGTTCACATCCAGCAGCAGTTCGCAGCCGCTGAGCTGGCTCAAGGCGGCGAGAAATTCCCACTCGCTGAATTCGTCGGCCGCCGCCCGCACATAACTGGAGACGTTCTCCAGCACCAGGGGGCGCTCCAGAATGTCCTGCACCTGACGCACTCGCCCTGCCACGTAGTGCAGGCTCTCCTCGGTGTAGGGCAGCGGCAGCAGGTCGTGCAGTTGATGGGCGTTGCCCCGGCTCCAGCACAGGTGATCGGAGATCCACGCCGGGTTTGCCCGGCTGGCCAGTTGCCTGAGCCGCAGCAGGTAATCCCGGTCCAGGGCATGGGGGCCGCCGATGGACAGCGACACCCCGTGCATCACGATGGGGTAGCGCTCGGCGATCGCATCCAGGTAATACAGCGCCTTGCCGCCCTGCACCATGAAGTTCTCGGACACCACTTCAAACCAGTCGACGTCCGGCGCCTCGTCGAGAATCTGCTGGTAGTAGGCACTGCGCAAACCCAGGCCATAGCCCAAGCTGGAAGAAAATTCAGACATCGCCAACTCCTTGCCAAGTGGCCGCAGTGGTTGCCAACCCCACTGCGGCAGCACTCGAACGCCGCTTACTCGCCGACTTTGCCGCCTGCTTTGTCACACGCGGCCTGGGTCATGGCCTTGAAGCCCTGGCCTTTGCAGGCGCCCATGCCCTTGCAGGCGTGGTCCTTGGTCTTGCAGTCGTTCTGCCCTTTGCAGGCGTTGACGCCGTAGCAGTGCACCTGGGCATCGGCAGCAGACGCTTGAGTCACGACACCGGCAAACAGAGTGGCGGCAGCAAAGGCCAGGGCAGCGCCGGCGGCGGTTTTCTTCATGTTCATTTTTGTTTCCTCAATAGTCGCAGGGGATCGGCGGGTGCTTGTGCAATCCCGTCATAGCACTAGAGAGAGGAAGCATCCCGGCGTTACAGCCGGGATGAAAAAAACTGCGCGGCGTCTACAGCTTCAACAGCGGCTCCTGGAAACGCAGCAGGCGACCGGCATTGCCCAGCACCAGCAAGGTGCTCAGGTTGTGCAGCACCGCAGCGATCATCGCCCCCGCCGCCCCCAGCCAGCCGAACGCGGCAAAGGCGACGATGGCCAGGGTCCAGCCCAGGCCGATGATCACGTTGACCTGCAAGGTCCGCCGGCATTCACGGCTCAGGCGCACGCAGGTGCCCAGGCGTCGCAGGTCGCTGCCGATCAGCACCACATCCGCCGAAGCCAGGGCGATGTCCGCACCACCGGCGCCCATGGCCACCCCCACCACCCCGGCCTTGAGAGCCAGGGAGTCGTTGATGCCGTCGCCGACCACCATCGGCCGGAAGCCCTTGTCGATCTCCTCCAGCACCCGCTCAAGCTTGTCTTGCGGCAGGGCCTGGGCCTCGACGTCGGCGATTCCCACTTCCAGCGCCAGGCTGTCGGCCACACTCTGGCGGTCGCCGGTGAGCAGCAACTGCCGGCCCAACCCCAGTTCGCGCAACTCGCCCAGGGCATGCCGGGCCTCGGGTTTGACGCTGTCGGCCAGCAACAGCCAACCGAGAAATTCGCCATCAAGCGCCAAGCCGGCAATCGGCCCGTCGTGCCCCGGCACCGGGCTGGTGTCGATACCCAACTGGCGGAACAGCTCCGGACGGCCAAGGGCCGCTTCGCCCTCCTCGGTACGGGCCACCACACCCAGGCCCTGGCGTTCATGAATGTCCCCCAGTGGCCATTGCTCTTCCTGGGGCACCAGCCCTGCCAGGGCCCGGCTGACCGGGTGGCTGCTGGCCGAGCCGAGGCTGGCGGCCAGAGTGAGCAGGCTTCGCTGGTCTTCCCGGGGGCTGTCGATGGCCTGCAAACGCAAGCTGCCGTACGTCAGGGTTCCGGTCTTGTCCACGACCAGGGAGGTCAGGTCCGCCAGCTCCTCGAGAAAGGCCGAACTGCGAATCAGGATGCCGTGGCGCGCGGCCACAGCGATCCCGGCGATGGCGGTGGCCGGCGCCGACAGCACCAACGCACAGGGACAGGCCGCCACCAGCACCGCGAGCATGGCTTGGGCATCGTTGGTGATGAACCAGGTCACCGCCGCCAACAGCAACACCAGCACCATGTAACTGCCGGCATAGCGCTCCAGCAAACGGGTGATGGGCGGCTTGGCGCGCTCGGCGCTTTGCATCAGGGCAATCACCTTGCCCAAGGTCGACTCCTCGCCGGTACGGGTGACCTGCACACGCAACAGTCCATCGAGATTGATTGCGCCGCCAAATATCTGCATGCCCTGAACCGCTTCCAGGGGGACCGATTCGCCAGTGATCGGCGCGGTATCCAGGCTCGCCTGGCCGGACACCACCAGACCATCGGCGGGCACCCGATCGCCGGCGCGTACTTCCACCAGGTCGCCGGCCTTGAGGCTGGCGTTGTCCACTTCCACGACGCTGCCATCGGCCCGTACCTGTCGCGCCAGGCTGCGGGTCAAGCGGCCCAGGGCGTCGATGGCTTCCTGGGAGCCGATCACGCTGCGCTCTTCCAGTACGTGGCCGAAGATCATGATGATCGGCAACAGGGCCGCGGTCAGCAGGTCGCCAGTGGCCCAGGCGCCGAGCATCGCCAGGGCGATCAGTTGGTCGGTAATGCCGTGCAGGCTCGGGTAACGCAGGCTGAACCAGGCCGAGCGCATCACCGGCACCGCCACCAGCAGCGAGGCGACACCCAACAGCAACTGGCTGACGCCCACCTGGCCTGGGGCCAGCCAGCGCCAGACCAGGCCAAGGGCCAGAAGCCCCAGGGCGAGCATGGCCAGGGTCAGCTGGCGGGCGGCGCTGCGTTGCTCGGCCGAGGTCAGCATGCTGGCGGGGGGCGCGGCATGGGTGGTGGCAGTCATTGTTCGGCTCCCTGAATGATCAGGCGTGAATCGTCTTGGGGATTGACCGTGGTCACCGAACCGGCCTGCCCGAGAATCTTCGGCAGGCGTTCACGGTAGATACGCAGCAGCATTTCCGGGTCGGTGCCGTTGCGCTGCGCCTGGGCCAGGCTCTGCACCGTGGCAGTCTGGGCCCGGGCCAGGGCCAGCCGTTCGCTGGCCTGGGCATGGGCCACTTGCAGGCTGCGGTCCGCCTGCTGGTTGGCGCCCTGGGTCAGCTTTTCCGCTTCGGTGCGGGCGTTGGCGACCGCCTTGTCGGCTTGCTGGCTGGCAGTGAGCACCGCGTTGAAGGCGCTGACCGCCGGGCCGGGCAGGCTCGATTGCACATCCACCCGCGTTGCCTCGACGCCAATGCCCTGGCCGCTGGCGGTCAACTGCGCCAGGCGCTGGTTGATGCTTTGCAGCAGATCGCCCCGCAGCCGCTCACGACGCTCGGCGGCCTGGTTGTCGCTGCCGATCAGTTCCGGGCGCGCCACCAGGATGGTGTCCAGGTCACGGGCGGCGGTCAGGGCCACGGCACTGCGGGTCACCAACCGATCCAGGGCCGGCAGCACGTGGTCAGCCTGGAGCACATAGGCGTAGGGATCGCTGACCTTGTAGAACACCCGCACGTCCAGCTGTACCACACCGGCATCGCCAGTCAGCAGGTAACCGGACCCGGCCAGGGTGTCGTTCAAAGGCGTGGCCAGGGTGGCAACCCGGTCCCCTTCCAGAGCCGCCTCGGAACGCAGCAAACCCTCCACCCGCCGCTCCAGTACCCGGTCGGCGGCGGGCAGCAGCACCACCTGCTCAAAAGGCTGGGGCCAGGCCAAGAGCAATCCGGCGCTCTGCACCCTTTCCAATTTGCCAAAGTGCAAGACCATGGCCCGGTTCTGCGGGTCTATCTGCCGCACATTGGAGAAGGCCCAGGCCAGCGCCGCCAGTACTGTCACCCCGTACAAGGCGATGAATGCCAGACGCCCGGCCTGGATCCACGGGCTGCTCAACTCATTTGTTCCACGTGGAACCTTATTCATGGTTGCGAACCAGCGGCTTTGCCCGGCAGGTTTGGAGGGCCATCCACCAGCACCCGGAAAGGCGCCGCGTCGGTGCGCAGGATCAACTTGGTGCCCGGAGTCACCACAGTACCCAGGGTGTCCAGTGAGCGCAGCAAGTTGTACAGCTGCGGGGAACTGGCGTAGGCGCGGCCATAAATCTGCGCCGCTTCAACCCGGGATTGCGCCTCGATATCCGCGGCCTTTACCGTGGCATCGGCCTGGACGATCCGCGCATCGCGTTCGGCGCCAGAGCGGATTTGCGCCGCTTCGCGCTTGCCGATGGCGGTGCGTTCCGTGGCGATGGTTTCACGCTCGGCGCGCATGCGGTCCACGGTGGCGGTCAGGGTCACCGAGGGCAGGGTCAGACGCTCCACTCCCACCTGCACCACTCGCACTCCATAAGTGGAAAGCAATTGCTGTTCGATCTGCTGGCGCAGTTGCGCTTCGAAGTCGGCGATGCGCACCTGGCTGGCATCGGTGTTCACCAGGTTGGCCAGATCGAAGCTGCTGGCGGTGGTTTCCAGGGCCGAACCGACAAAGGTGCGGATCTGCCGCGCCGCTTCGTCCGGCTGGTTCTGCACCGCCCGCATGAAACGCTGCACATTGTCCGCGTCGCCCTGGACCCGCCAGGCCACGTAGGCCTGGACGATAATCCGCAAACCGTCGCGGGTGCCCACATCCTGCAAGCCACTGGACGTGGTGCGCAGGCGCAGGTCCACCGGGATCGCCGCTTCAAAGGGTGCCGGCCAGCGCCAGTTCAGGCCCGGCTCCAGCAGCACCCGCGCCGGGTTGCCGAAGCGGGTGATCACCGTGGCCTCGCCGGAACGCACTTGCACCAGGCTCGCCGCGGCCACGGCAAACAGCACCAGTAGCACGGCCCAGCCCATGCGCCGCCAGGGGAAAGGCCCAGCCTCGGCCGGCGCCCCATGATGATGGTGGTGATGCCCGTGATGGTGGTGATGGCCGTGCCCGTGGTCGTGGCCGGCGTGATCGTGGGAGTGGGAGGACTGGCTCAATGGACGGCTCCTGGCTGAGCGGCTTTACGCGGCGCCGAAGGGTCGGCCGGCAAGGTGAACGTACGCAGGTCGAGGGTCGGCGCGCTGTCGCCCCCCAGACGATGATCAAGAATCAGCAGCTTGGCCTGGCTCAGGCCCTGGCTCAGCTGGCTCAGGTACTGCTCGAGGACGAAGGCCTGCCCCGCACTGGCGTAGGCTTTCTGTTCGGCGGCAAAGCGCAGGTCGGCAGCCTGGGCCGCCGCCTGCACTTCGCGCGCATCGGCCTGGGCCTGGTCGCGGGCCACGCTGGCTTGCAACTGCGCCTGGTTGGTCTGCTCGGCAGCCGCTCCACGTTCCCGGGAAATCAGCGCCTGGGCGCCAATCTGCGCCGCTTGCACACCGTGGTAGGCATTGGCCGCGCCAGCCGGCGGATGGATGGCCTCGACTACCGTGGCGAGAATCTCCACCCCGCTGTCGAGCCGATCCAGATCGCCCTGCACGGCCCTGCCGATGTCATCAGCCAGCCCGGTGCGGTCCTGGCCCAGCAGGCCGTCGAGGGTGCGCGAGGCAAAGTCGTGCACCAGCACGCGGCTGGCGGTGCTGCGGATCAGCGTCGGCACATCGCTGCTGTTGTAAGTGGCGGCCAGCGCCGCAGCATCGCCCAGGCCGATGCGGTAGACGAAGCGCACGTCCATGTTGACGATCTGAAAGCTCTGTTGCTGGGCGTTGCCGCTGGCGATCACCTGGGATTTGTCATTCACGTGGCTGGCATCCCACAGGCGGTTGGCAATGGCGGGGGCCGGGCCTTCGGCGGGGGCCGGTTGAAGCGGCTGCGAGCTTTCGCCCACGCTGGTGGCCAGTTCATGGACCACGCCGTTTTCCACCGTCAGTACCCGCCCCAGGGGCCAGGGCAGGCCCAGATGCAGGCCCGGGCCAAAGACCTGTACCGGCTTGCCGAAACGCTCGTAAATACCGCGATTTTGCATGGAAAGTTCATGAACACCGGTCAAGAGCCAACCTACCGCCAACACCACCAGCAATACCGGTACAAAGGCCCGGCGCATATAGGCGAAGGCCCAGATCTGCCGCAGATCGATGCCAAAACGGTTGTGCAATTCATGCTGCAGGCTGAGTAGGGGTTGGGGCGGCCAACGCAGCATGTCGGCAACAAAACTGTGGGCCAGAAGCCGTGGCTCCAGCTGTTCGCGCTGTGGGCTGAACAGCGACAGCACCGCGCGCAACAACAACTCGCCGGCCACCCATGCCGGCAGCAGCCCCGTCAGCACCGCCAGCCGTACTGGCCACAAGGCCGTATCGCTGCTGAACAACAGGCACAGGGCGCTCACCAGCAAACAGATAATCGCCACCCGCAGCAGCTGCGCCAGGGCGCCGGCTTCCGGCCATTCCCCTGGGTGTTCCTGGGCCAGTTGGCGTTCCAGCACCAGCAGGGCAAACGCCAGCAGCAGAGCCAGCACCGCCACCACGCTGGCACCCAGGCCCAGGGCGGCGGCGGGCAACGACAGGTTGAACACCTGCACCACGCTGTACAGGATCAGCAGCGACCAGCCACCCAGCCACAGGGTAGGCGCGCCGATCTGCTGCAACAGGCGCCGCCCGCGCAGGGTCAGGGCAGCCGCCAGCCAGCCCTGTGGCTGCCGATCCTCCCCGGCCTCGGGCGTGACAACCGGCGCCGGGGTGATCACCTCTTCGCGCCAGCGGCTGACCCAGCACGCCGATTGCAGCCCGGCCACCACCACCAGCAAGGCACACGAAAGGTTCACCAGCAGTGCCGGCCAGATGGTCAGCGCCGCAAACAGATCGACAAACACCGCCGCCACCAGCCCCAGCACCGCCAGGCCCAGCAAAGCGGCGCCCCAGCGCTGCAAACGCGCCGCATGGGACGCCGCCTGCTGAAACCGTGGCAAGGCAGCCACCTCGCCACCTTGCGTCTCAAGATCGACTTGCATACCACCCCGCCGCTCTGGTCCGGCCCTGTGGATAAACCCACAGGCCCGAAGAAATTCGAAACAATTCGTTACTATATAACGAGCCGAGTGAAATTTTTGTCCCCCGCCATGCCTTTTCATCTATTGCGTACGTCGTAGACACAGAGACAGCTGTTTGCTCATGACAAAACTTCTGATGTCGGCCCCCTGGCATTTAAGGCAATAATCCAGCCCTGCTCACCGCGTGCGACAAGGAACCGTCCCATCATGCTCTCGATTTACCAGCTCAAACCGCGCTTTCAGAACCTGCTGCGGCCGTTGGTGCAGCGCCTGTACGACAACGGCACCACGGCCAACCAGATCACTGTCCTGGCCGCCGTCATCTCGGTCCTGGTCGGCACCGTCATCGCCCTGTTCCCCGGCCATGCCTGGCTGTTCGCCCTGATTCCCCTGTGGATGATCCTGCGCATGGCGCTCAATGCCATCGACGGCATGCTGGCGCGGGAATTCGGCCAGCAATCGCGCCTGGGGGCCTACCTCAACGAACTCTGCGACGTGGTCGCCGACAGCGCCCTGATCCTGCCTTTCGCCCTGTTGCCCGGGGCCAGCCTGCTGCTGGTGCTGGCCGTGACCCTGCTGGCGCTGTTCAGTGAATACGCCGGGGTGCTCGGGCCCATGGTCGGGGCCTCGCGGCGCTACGACGGGCCCATGGGCAAGAGCGACCGCGCCTTCATCCTCGGCGTGCTGGCCACCGGCATCGCCCTGGGCTGGCTCAGCGCCCTGTGGATAAACGGCGTGCTGGCACTGGTCGCCGCACTGCTGGTCTACACCCTGATCAATCGGGTCCGCCAGGGCCTCAAAGAAGTTCAGCACAATGCTCCCTCTGCATAAGGAAATGGCTATGCGCGACGCTCAACACCAGACGTTCCGAACCCATGACGGTGTCGAACTGTTCTACCGCCACTGGCCAGCCACTGAAGTGGCCCCTGGCGAACCGCGGCAAGCGGTGATGCTGTTCCACCGCGGTCACGAACACTCCGGGCGCATTGCCCACCTGGTGGAAGAGCTGAACCTACCCCAGTTCGATTTCTTCGCCTGGGACGCCCGTGGCCATGGCCAGTCGCCGGGCGCCCGTGGCGACAGCCCGAGTTTCGCTACCAGCGTGCGCGACGTGCAGACCTTCTGTGATCACCTGGGCAGCGCCCACGGGATCGCCGAGGAAAACATCGCTGTGGTGGCCCAGAGCGTGGGCGCGGTGATCGCGTCCACCTGGGTCCACGACTACGCGCCGCGCATCCGCTCCCTGGTGCTGGCCTCGCCGGCGTTCAAGGTCAAGCTGTACGTGCCCTTCGCCCGGCCCGGCCTGGCCCTGATGCGGCGCTTTCGTGGCAACTTCTTCGTCAACAGCTACGTCAAGGCGCGCTTCCTGAGCCACGACCCGGAGCGGGTCCGCAGCTATGACAGCGACCCGCTGATCACCAAGGCGATCTCGGTGAATGTACTGCTGGGCCTGTATGAAGCGGCAGACCGGGTGGTAGCCGACGCCCAGGCGATCCAGGTGCCGACCCAGTTGCTGATCTCCGGCTCCGACTTCGTGGTGCATCGCAAGCCCCAGGAGCAGTTCTTCGAGCGCCTGGGCAGCCTGCACAAGGAAAAGCACATCCTCCCGGGCTTCTTCCACGACACCCTGGGGGAAAAGAACCGGGCGCCGGCCATGGCCAGCATCCGTCGCTTCATCCTGCAGAATTTCGAGCGCCCGCTGAACCGCCCTGCCCTGCTGGACGCCGACCGCCTGGGCGTTACCTGCGCCGAGTCCGAAGCCCTGGCCGCGCCGCTGCCGCACAATTCCCTGCGCGACCTGTACTGGCGCGCCACCCGCGCCAGCATGCGCCTGGGCAGCCAGCTGTCGGCGGGGGTCAAGCTGGGCTTCGACACCGGTTTCGACTCCGGCAGCACCCTGGACTACGTCTACCGCAACCGCCCCACCGGGCATTCCGCACTGGGCCGGATGATCGACCAGAACTACCTGAACTCCATCGGCTGGCGCGGCATCCGCCAGCGCAAGCTGCATGTGGAAGAACTGCTGCGCCTGGCCATGGAAAAACTCCGTGAGCAAAACAGCGAAGTGCGCATCGTCGATATCGCCGCCGGCCACGGCCGCTACATCCTCGAAGCCCTGCAAGGGGTCAGCCCGCTGCCGGAATCGATCCTGCTGCGCGACTACAGCGATATCAACGTGCGCGACGGCAGTGCGCTGATCCAGGAAAAAGGCCTGGGGGACATCGCCCGCTTCGTCAAAGGCAACGCCTTCGACCGCGAGGACCTCGCAGCCCTGGACCCGAAACCCACCCTCGCAGTGGTCTCCGGGCTCTATGAGCTGTTCGCCGACAACCAGATGGTCGGCGGCTCCCTGGCGGGCCTGGCCAGTGCCGTGGAGCCCGGCGGCTACCTGGTGTACACCGGCCAGCCGTGGCACCCGCAGCTGGAACTGATCGCCCGCGCCCTGACCAGCCACCGCGAAGGCCAGGCCTGGGTCATGCGCCGCCGCACCCAGGCGGAGATGGACCAACTGGTGGAGGCCGCCGGCTTTCGCAAGGTCACCATGCGTGTGGATGAATGGGGGATCTTCAGCGTATCCCTGGCGCAACGGGTGCAATGATGGCCGCAGGCGCCTTGCCGGCCCGGGAGCCGGGCCTGCTGAAACCCGCAGTGCTCTGGCTGCTGTTGCTGGCACCGCTGTTCTTCAGCACCTACGGCTTCGCCACCTGGGTCACCGCCCAGCGCGACGACGTCGGCAGCATGGTCTTCGACTGGGAACGGCACATGCCGTTCTGGGCCTGGACCATCGTGCCCTACTGGTCCATCGACCTGCTCTACGGCTTCTCCCTGCTGTTGCCGCGCAGCCGTGACGAGCTCAAGCGCCACGCCCTGCGCCTGCTCACCGCCCAGGTGATCGCGGTCAGTTGCTTCCTGATCTGGCCATTGAGCTTCACCTTCTCCCGGCCGGAACTGGACGGGGTTTTCGGCTGGCTGTTCGCGGTGCTGGCCGGCTTCGACAAGCCCTTCAACCAGGCGCCGTCGCTGCACATCGCCCTGCTGGTGGTGCTCTGGGTCTGCTACGCACGGCATACCCAGGGTTTCTGGCGCTGGCTGGTGCATGGCTGGTTCGCGCTGATCGGGGTCTCGGTGCTGAGCACTTATCAACACCACTTCATCGATGTACCCACAGGCGCCCTGGCCGGCTGGCTGTGTGTCTGGCTATGGCCGCTGGACCGTCCCAGCCCATTGTTCAGTGCCCGTGCGGCCCAGGACCCGAAGCGCCGCCAGCTGGCCCTGCGCTATGGCCTGGGTGCGGCGCTGTTCGCCGGGGCAGCCTTTGCCTGGGGCGGCGCCGCGCTGTGGCTGATCTGGCCCGCCGTGGCGCTGTTGCTGGTGGCCTTGAACTACGCCCTGCTGGGTGCCGAGGGGTTCCAGAAGCGCCAGGACGGCAGCCTCAGCCCCGCTACACGCTGGTTGCTGGCGCCTTACCTGGCGGCGGCCTGGATCAACTCGCGGCTGTGGACAAGAAAACATCCACAGCCGGACCCGGTTGTGGATAACGTCTGGCTCGGGCGCCTGCCGACACCGGCCGAGCTCAAGGACAGCCCGTTCGACGCCGTGCTCGACCTGTGCGCCGAGCTGTCCCTGGACAGCCGCGGGCTGCGGGCCTACCAGAGCCTGCCGGTGCTGGACCTGTGTGCCCCCAGTGCCGAGCAGTGCCTGGCCGCCGCCCACGCCATCGAACGCCTGCGCCAGCAAGGGCCGCTGCTGGTGTGCTGCGCCCTGGGTTATTCGCGCAGCGCCACGGCGATTGCCGCCTGGCTGCTGCACAGCGGCCGCGCAGCCACGGTGGATGCCGCCATCGTGCAGATCCAGCGGGCCCGCCCACAGATCGTCCTGCACCCCGCCCACCGCCAGGCGCTGCAAGCCCTGAGCAGCGCCGGGAGAACGGCCCATGTCCACTGAAATGCAGCTCTACAGCGTGGCCAGCCTGCTGCGCCGGGGCCGCGCCCTGGATCAGTTATCCACAGGCCTGACCCTGCTCGGCGCGCTGTATGGCCTGGGCCAGTACCTGCTGACCAGCGTCACCCTGGGCGGGCTGCTGGTCAGCCTGGCCCTGGTGCTGCTGGGGCTGATGGAAAAATACCTGGCGCTGCGGGTAGCCTTCGACGCCGACCTGTTTCAGCGCGTGGCCGATACCCCAACTGCCCTGGAACACAGCACCCAGGCCCTGGACCAGGCCCTGAGCGCCCTCGGCCTGCAACCCGCGCAGCGCGGCGGCCGGCCCTGGGACCAACGCAGCCGCGGGGCCCTGGGCCTGCTGCGCCGCCAGGCATTACTGCTGGCAGCACAAGTGCTGGTGATACTGAGCGTGATCCTGGTCAGCCCCTGGCTGACCTTTGCCGGATAAGGAATGCCCATGTTCGAACCCCTGGTCGCCAATCTCATCACCTCCGCCGCCCGCAGCATCACCGGCGCCCGCAGCCTGTGGCTGGGCTCGGCACCGCGCGCGGTGCAGCGGATCTACTTCGCCAACCACAGCAGCCACGGCGACTTCGTACTGCTCTGGGCCTCCCTGCCGCCGGCCCTGCGCAAACTGACGCGGCCCGTGGCCGGCGCCGACTACTGGCAGAAAAGCAACCTGCGCCGCTACATCATCAATCGGGTGTTCAACGGCGTGCTGATCGACCGCGAGCGCAAGGAGGCTGTGGATAACAATCCCCTGCAACCCATGATCGATGCCCTGGAGAACGGCGACTCGCTGATCATCTTCCCGGAAGGCACGCGCAACCCCGAAGACGGCCTGCTCCCGTTCAAGAGCGGGATCTACCACCTGGCCAAACGTTATCCACAGGTTGAGGTGATTCCGGTGTGGATCGCCAACCTCAACCGGGTCATGCCCAAGGGCCGCTTCCTGCCCCTGCCGCTGCTGTGCACCACCAGTTTCGGCGCACCCCTGACCCTGGAAGAAGACGAAACCAAGGAACACTTCCTCGAACGCAGCCGCGCCGCGCTGCTGGCCCTGGCCCCGGAGCACGCCTGAGATGGATAAGCAGACCCTGATGTTATTCGGCGGCATCGGCGCCATTCTGGTGCTGGCCTCGCTGATCGGTTTCATCCTCCAATGGCGCACCCGTGGCGCGCCCAACCCGGTGATCGACAACCTCAATGCGCGGATCAATGCCTGGTGGGTGATGGTGCTGGTGATCGGTATAGCCTTCTGGCTCGGCACCGCGGCGGTGATCCTGCTGTTCTATGCGGTGTCGTTCTACGCCCTGCGCGAGTTCCTCACCCTGACCCCGACCCGGCGCAGCGACTACCCGGCCCTGGTGGCGGCCTTCTACCTGGCCCTGCCCCTGCAATACCTGCTGATCTACTCCGACTGGTACGGGCTGTTCTCGATCTTCATTCCGGTCTACGTGTTCCTGCTGCTGCCGATCCTCGCGTCGCTCGGTGGCGACAGCACGCACTTCCTGGAGCGTGCCTCCAAGGTCCAGTGGGGGCTGATGATCGCGGTGTTCTGCGTGTCCTTCGTGCCCGCCCTGCTGACCCTGGACATCGCCGGCTATGAAGGCCGCAACCTGCTGCTGATCGCTTACCTGGTGATCGTGGTGCAGCTCTCGGACGTGCTGCAGTACGTCTGTGGAAAACTCTTTGGCAAGCGCAAGATCGCCCCCAACCTGTCGCCGTCCAAGACCGTGGAAGGCTTTGTCGGCGGCATCCTGCTGGCTTCGATGATCGGCGGGGCGCTGTTCTGGATCACCCCGTTCAATGTCTGGCAGTCATTCCTCATCGCCCTGCTGATCAACCTGCTGGGCTTTGCCGGCGGCATCGTCATGTCGGCGATCAAGCGCGATCGCGGGGTCAAGGACTGGGGGCACATGATCGAGGGCCACGGCGGCATGCTCGATCGCCTGGATTCGGTGTGTTTCGCCGCGCCGATCTTCTTCCACCTGGTGCGCTACTGGTGGACCTGAACCCTTCAGCCCGGTAGATGCCCCAATGGCAGGGGCCCCGGGGTTTTCACCGTGTGAATCGCGAAGTTGCTGCGGATGTCGCTGACCCCGGGGATCTTCAGCAAGTGGCCGGTCAGAAAGCGGTCATACCCACGCAGGTCCGGGACCACCACTTGCAGCAGGAAATCCGATTCACCCGATACCAGGAACGCCGAGATCACCTCCGGCAACTGCAATACCGCCTGGCGGAAGGCTTCGGCCTCGGCATCGTTGTGTCGCTCCACCTTGACCCCGACGAACACGGTCAGCCCCAGGCCCACCTCGTCGCGGTCCAGGGTGGCCTGGTAGCCACGGATCACCCCGGCCTCTTCCAGCATGCGCACCCGGCGCAGGCAGGGTGACGGCGACAGGCCGATCTCTTCGGCCAGTTGCACGTTGCTCAGGCGACCATCGCGCTGCAGCGCGGCGAGGATCTTGCGGTCATAGGCATCAAGTTTCATGTTTGGCATATCCAGATGGTGATTCCGTTCATTAGTGGAACATTATGCCAATTTCAGCTTTCCCGTTGGTTGATTACGCAAGCACCTGCCCTGGCCTGTGGCCCTAAACTGGGCGCACCAACTCGACAACGAAGGGGGTGCAAGGTGGCGCAACTGTGGATGTATTTCCTGGCTCTGGCGGTGGTCTACCTGCTGCCCGGCCCCGACATGATCCTGCTGCTGCAAACCGGCGCCCGCCAGGGCAAGGCCCAGGCTCTGGCCACCGCGCTGGGCCTGGCCCTGTCCCGCGGCTGCCATGTGGCCCTGGCCGCGCTGGGCCTGGCCGCGCTGTTCAAGGCCGCGCCCTGGACCTTCGACCTGGTACGCCTGGCGGGCGCCGCCTACCTGCTGTGGATTGGTATCCAGTGCCTGCGGGCGAACCTGTTGCCCAACCTTGAGCCCGGCACCGCCGCAGCCACGCCCCTGCGCTGGCGCGAGGCGATCCAGCGCGGCCTGTTGACCAACCTACTGAACCCCAAGGCATTGCTGTTCTGTTCGGTACTGCTGCCGCAGTTCGTCGATCCCCAGGCCGGTGCGGTGGTCCCGCAATTCATGACCCTGGGGGTGCTGCTGGTGGCCGTGGGCGGCCTGTTCGACTGCTGCTACGCCCTGGCCGGTGCCGGGCTGGGCCGCTGGATGCAGCGCAGCCCGTCGGCGCAACGAGTGCAGCAATGGCTGTTCGGCAGCCTGCTGATCGGCTTCGCCCTGCGCCTGACGTTCGTCCAGCAGGCCTGACGGCACCTGTAGCCGCTGCCGAGCCTCGGCGAAGCTGCGCGAAGGTCCGCAGGACCTTGCCTGGCGATCCCGGGCAAAATGTTCACCCCAGAAATCGCCGCGACCGCTGCATCGGAGTGCCGCCCAGCTCGTACGCAGCCTGCGGCAGCGGCTACAGGATCCTGGGCACGCTTTTATGTCGCCTTGTGCGAGGACACCGCGCGGCGGCGTCGGAACAGGTAGGCCGCCCCCAACAGCAGCACGCCGGCACCGGCGCCGGCAGCCAGCCTGTGCTCGGCCACCGCGGAACGGGATGCGTCCAGCCACTGGGTCAGGTAGCGCTTGTTGGCACTGCCGAAGTCCGGTTCCTCACAGTTCATGCCGAAGTTGCCGGCCCACTCCACAAAGGGACCGTTCTGCACATAGCGCCGGTAGTACTCGATCTCGGCATCGCTGCCCCGGGTCCAGCGCGCCGCCTTGCACAGCACCGCGGCATAGGCCTGGCTGGTGTGGGGCAGGAAGTCCGCCGCCTGGTTGCCCAGCTCGCCGGCCACGTAGCGATAGTGGTAGCGCACATCGGGTTCGGCAGTGGTGGCCTGCTGGCGCTGCACTTCGTCGGCGCTGATCAGCGGGCCGGCCTGTACCGGAGGGATTTCCAGGCTGTAGCTGCCCCACAGGCTGTGGTAGTCCGGACCCATCTCGTAGCCGAGGATCTCCATCCCCGACGCCCGTGCCAGCTTGCCCGCCTGGTAATAGGCCTCGGCTCGCCGTGTTGGCAGCCAGGCCGACTCGGCGCTACGCCGGTACTCGCCGTAGGCCTTGGCGATCGCCTGGCGCTCGGGGGTGTAGAAGTAGCCCCAGCCCTCTTCGTAGCGGCCCTCGCGCAACAGCCGCCGGCCCAGCAGTTCGCGCACCTGGGCGGCAATCGGCAGGCTCTCGTAGTAGGCATCGGGCTGCTGGGGGACGAGCGGCGGCGCCGGAACCTGGGCGTCGACGAAACGCTTGAGTTCATCCAGGGTCAGCACCCGCTCAGCCACGGTTGCCGCGTCGTGCCAGTAAATGTCGCCACTGCGGTAGAGCAGCTCGAACGCCTGCACATAGTCGCCACGGTCCAGGGCCAGCACGGCGCTTTCGCCTTCTACCCGGCAGCCCGGCTTGAGGTCTTCGTAGTTGCCGTCGTAGTCACCGCGAAAGCCCCAGCTCTCTTCCCGGGGGAAAGCCGCGGCGGCCTTGGCATAGGCCGCGGCAGCCGCCACCTTGTCGCCGTTGCGCACGGCCATCTTGGCCCGCAGCCACCAGGCCAGGCCGCCGTCGCCGGCATGTTCGAGCAACTGCTGGGTGGTGACGAAATCGCCGTTCTGGTAATTCAGCGCCGCCAGGCGGTCGGCGTTGTCGAAAGTGCCGGCGGTGCCCTGGCTCAGCAGCTTGATCAGTTTCACCTCGGATTCCGGCCGTTCGCCGAAGGACCAGCCCAGGTGCGAGACCAGCGAAGCGGTGAGCAAGCGCGCCACCGAAGGCTGCTTGAGCTGCTCGCGCAACTGCGCGTCCGACAGGCCGCCCAACTCCCCCACCACCTGCTTCAGCGAGCTGTAGCCGACGTCCGAACCCATCAGGTTCTGGCTGGCATACAGGTCGATGGCCTCGCTCCAGTGGTTCTGGTTCTTCAGAATGCGCGCCTCTTCCCCCAGGCTGGCGATGCCCAGTTCCAGGGGGTCGCTGAAGCCGTCGATATTCAATTGGCGGGTCTGGGCGAACGCCTGGCGCGCCGCCAGCAAAGTGTCGCTGCGCCCCTGATCATCCAGCTCGTTGGCTTCTTCACTGATGGCTTGCAGGGCCCGGCCCAGGGAATAGGCGGCCCAGGTACTGCGCAGCGCCCGCTGCTCGGCGGGCAGCGCCAGCACCTTGCGGAAATACTCTGCCGCCCGCTCGTGATCCCCGGCGCTGAAGGCCACCGCGCCCGCGGTGTAGAGGTTGATCTCCGGCGGCAGGCTGGCCCCTTGCTGCTCCGCCAGGCGCGGGTCATTGAGCGTGCGCAACTGCCTGACCAGGGTTTTCTGGGCGTCGTCCAGCCCTTGCTGTTCGGCCCAGTTACGCTCCTGCACCTCATAGCTTTCAGGCAGGTTGTAATCGCGGCTGAAGCCATCCTGGACGACTGGCTTGAGCCCGACGATGGGCTTGCCCAGGCGGCTGACCTCGAACAGGAAACTGCCTTCCGGCAACTGCGCCAGGGTCTGCGGGCGATCCCCCAGCAGGCGCATGGGAAAGGTCGGGCCGCACGCCAAGGCCGGGGCCAAGGGCAGGCACAGGCTCAGGCACAGCAGGTAGCGGGATCTAGGGACGAACATGTGCAGCTCCTTGGTCAATTTTTGTACAGCGGGCCCAGCCCACGGCCCGGGTGCCGCCCGCCGCCAGACGGCCGGCCTGCTGGCGGGTCAATAGCAGCTGGCCGTCACGCAGCTCGGCGGCATAACCGCCCAGCCCGTCGAATCCGTCGCATTGGGCAACGGCCAGGGTCAGTTGTTCAGGCAAAGGGCGGTCGAGATTGCCCGGGTTGTCCAAGCGGATATCGAAGAGACCGTCCTGCTCCTGCAGGCTGATGCCCAAGCGGCTGTCCAGCACGTCTCCACGGGCCACCGCGCGCAGGGTATCCAGGCTCCAGGCGCGGACATCGCCCTTGAGCGGCAGGCGAAACCAGATCAGCCCGGCCAGATGGGCCGGCGGATCATTGCGCAGGGTCTTGGCCAGTTGGCTCAGTTGCTCGGGGTCGGCCATCAGCTCCCGACGCTGGCCCCGGCGCGCAATGGGCGCCTCGCTTTCCACCACTGGAGCCTGGGCGGTGCCGGGCAGCAAGGCCACGCCGTAGGCAGGCAGGGCCAGGTAGAACGGCTTGTCGCTGACCCCAGCCCAGCGCCTGGCCCATTGTTCAGCCTGGTGCGGGTCGAACAGCCCGCGCCGGGGGTCGCTGACCGCATGTACCTGGAGCACGCTGCTGTCGACCTGAGCCAGCAGCCCGGGCAACTCGCGGCTGTCGAGCCAGGCGGGCAGCGCGGTGATGCTCAGGGCCAGCTGCTGCGGCAGCACCTCGCGCAGCCGCCGCAGGAGCCCGGCATAGGCCGGCAGCCGGGCGCTGCCGGCATCGTGGTCGATCTCCAGGCCGGCCAGGGTCAGGCCCTGCCCTTGCCAGTCGGCCAGCAGTTGCTGCACCTGCTGGAGGATGTCGTCCTGGTTCAGGGACGGCAGTTGGCCATCCAGGCGCACCACCGCAATCAGTGGGCGACCGTCTTGCTTGAGCAAGGCGGCGTCGATCCGCGCCCGGCTCCAGCCGGCCTGTGGAAAAGCCTGCAGGGCCAGCACCCGGACGGTGGAAAAGTCCGCCCGCGAGCCTGCCAGGGCGTCGGCGTGGGCCGGGGTCCACTGGCGTTGCCAGATATAGAGTTGCTGATCCAGCGGCGGCCCCTCTTCATGACGACAGGCATTGAGCAGCAGCCCGCAGACCAGCACGGCGCAAAGACGGAGGAAAACCCGGGGGAGCATGAATCGTTGATTCCCTTTAACGCAAAAGCCCCGGAATACCGGGCGCCATACACCTGATCGACATCGCCTGTAGCCGCTGCCGGGCCCGCGAGGCAGCGAAAAGAACCGCAGGGCCTTCACCTCTCACTTACAACCCGCAACTACCGCGACAAAGCAGCCGCCAGCCTACGCAGCAGTGCGGTTGGCAGCAATCGCCGCAAGGAGTTTTTTCCCGCTTCTACAGGTCCAGCACCAACGCTGACACCAGGTTATCCACAGCCGCCGGCACCGCGCAGCAGATCAGCACCTGCCCCGGTTCCGGTAACTGTGCAGGCACCTGTGGATAATTCACCTGGCCGCTGATCAACCGGGTCTGGCAAGTGCCGCAGGAGCCGCCACGGCAACTGAATGGCGGATGCAGGCCGGCGCTCTCCGCCAGTTGCAGCAGGCTGCCGCTGGCCGGCTCCCAGGACAGCTCCCGGCCGGCCTGCTGGAACCGCACCGCCACGGCCCGGGTGGCGGCAGGCGGTTGGGCAAAGGGCACGGCCTCGGGGTCCGGCCGGCGGCGCAGGGTCGAAGGGCCGAAGGTTTCGGCATGGATCTGCCGGTCGTCGATATCCAGGTCCCGCAGGCTGTCGTACAGGCCCTGGGTAAAGGCCCCGGGGCCGCAGAGCACGAAGTCTGCGCGGTCAAGATCCAGGTCCGGTTGCGCCAGCAGCAGTTGCACATCGATGCGCCCGCAATGATCAAAGCCAGCACCCGGCCGGGCCCCGGCTTCCGGCTGGCTGAGCAGGCGCAGCAGCCGCACTGAATCCCCAGCCTGCGCCAGCAGGGTTTGCAGCTCCTTGGCAAAGGGTTGCTCGGCAAGCGTGCGCGAACCCTGGATCAACCAGGTGGGCCGGGTATGCCGGGTGCGCAGGCCTTGGTACAGCACCTCCCGCAGCATCGACAGCAACGGTGTGATGCCGACCCCGGCCGCCAGCAGCACCAGTGGCTGTGACGACAGCGCATCGGCAGTGAAACGCCCCTGTGGGGCGCGGGCCTGCAGCAAGTCGCCGACCTTGAGTGCCTGATGCAGGTGGCGGGAAACCTGGCCCTCGCGCTTGACGCTGATACGCAGAAAATCATCGGAAGGCGCGCTGGACAGGCTGTAGGTGCGAATCAGCGGCTGGCCGTCGAGCACGACCTGCACGGGCAGGTGCTGGCCGGGCACAAAGCTCGGGGCGCCGGCTGCATCCGCCGGCTCCAGGTAGAAGGAGCGAATGCTGCTGCTTTCGTCCTCGATCCGGGCCACCCGCAATGGCCGCCACTGCTGGCCCAGGGCCGTGGCGCGCAGCCGAGCCTCGGCTTGCGGCCAACTGCCGGTCAGCAGGCTGTTGGGGGAAAAGCCCTGCAACTGCCAACGCAGGGACAGCGCCGCCGGGCGCCGTACCAGCCGCTCCACGGTAAAGCGCCACAACCGCTCGGCGCCCTGAAAGGCCTTGACCAGCGGCCCGTCGTGGATGATTTCGGTGCGGCCGCTGAGCTGCAGCAGCTCACCGCTGTGAAAGTCGATGAACAACAAGCCGGCCCGGGGGTTGAGCAGCAGGTTGCCCAGGGTGTTGAAGTGCAGGTTGCCGGCAAAATCCGGGATGGTCAGGCAATTGCCCTCGACCCGGACGAACCCGGCCTGGCCGCCACGGTGGGACACATCCACCGAGCGCTGGCCGTCCAGGTCGACGTAGCTGGCGACAAAGAAAGTGTCGGCGCCACCGATCAGGGCCCGAGCCTCAGGATCCAGGCCGTCGCGATACTGTGCCGGCCGGCTGGCGGGGTCGCTCAAGGCCACCTGCTGCAGCTCGCGCTGCTGGATGTATTGCGGGCAATTGCCGAACGCCTGTTGCACCGTCACGCTGAAGCCGTGGCGGTCCACAGCACTGACCCGGCCATTGAGGCGGTTGCGCCGCCGGGTGTGCAGTTCAATGCCCAGCAAGCCCAGGGCCGCACCTTCCTGCAACTGCACGGGGTCGTCGGCGGCCGGCAGGCTGCCCAGGCGCAGCCGGGTCGCCTCGGGGGCCTGGGCGAAACCGGGCGGGCCTTCGAGAATGCTCGCCCAGGGGTTGCCCTGGGCATCCACCGCGCCCACCAGGATGAACGGCAACTGCCCGTAGAACTGCCGGTGCTGATCCGGCATCGCCTGGCGGATCACCTTGGTGCCAAAGGCCTCCATGCGCTCGGCCACTCCGGCCCGGGCCTGCAACTGCCGCTCGCCGGCATGCCAGGGGGAACTGCTGCTCATGGTGCTGCCTCCGCAGGTGCGCCTCAGGCGCTTTTGAGCCCCGCCGCCGTGGACGGCATGGGCACGAAGCCCGGCAAGGCCTCGATCCGCGCCAGCCAGGCCCGCACATTGGGATAATCGGCCAGGGACACGTTGCCCTCCGGCGCGTGGGCGATATAGCTGTAGCCGGCGACGTCAGCGATGGTCGCCTGTTCACCCACCAGGAACGGCCGGTTCGCCAGTTCCTGGTCCATGACCTTGAGCAGGCCGTGGGCCCGGGCAATGACCTCCTCGGCATTGAAGGTGGCGCCGAACACCGTGATCAGTCGCGCCGCCGCCGGACCGAAGGCGATCGGCCCCGCCGCCACCGACAACCAGCGCTGTACCTGCGCCGCGCCCACCGGGTCGGTGGGCAACCAGCGGCCGCGGCCATAGCGTTGCGCCAGGTACACCAGGATCGCGTTGGAGTCCGCCAGCACCGTGCCCTGGTCATCGATCACCGGTACTTGGCCAAAGGCGTTGAGGGCCAGGAACTCGGGCTGCTTGTGGGCACCCTGGGCCAGGTCGACAAAGATGGTTTCGGTAGGCAGGTCCAGCAGCGACAGCATCAGCTCGACGCGGTGAGCGTGGCCGGACCGGGGAAAGTTGTAGAACTTGATGGGAAGCAGGGACATACTCGACTCCGCAGGCTGGGACGCGGTCGAAGGGCCGCGCTGGCAGGGCCATCTTGGTCCATGACGCAAAACAACAGAATCACCAGAAATCGCAATCCGGCATTTCAGCCAGTGCAATAAAGCTGATCAAGTATTGAGCGATGGATGCTCGCGCAGGGCCTGCACGGCGAAATCGACAAAGCTGCGTACCCGCGCCGGCGCCTTGCGACCGCCCTGGTACACCACGTGGATCGGCAAGGGCGGCAGCTCGAAATCCGCCAACACGATCTGCAACTGGCCGGCAGCGACCTGATCGGCCACCTGATAGGACAGCACCCGGGTCAGGCCCAGCCCCAGGCAGGCGGCACTGATGGCGGCCTGGTTGGCGCTCACCAGCAGCCGCGGTTCCGGGCGCAGGCTCAGAGCGCGCCCGGCGTCGTTGAATTGCCAGTGGCGCGCCTGGCCGGTGGAGGATGGCGCAATCAGCGGAGCCTGGCGCAGGTCATCGGGGTGCTGGGGGCAACCTTGGGCCGCCAGGAATCCGGGGGCTGCACAGACCACCCGGCGCACCTGGCCTACTCGGATGCTGTGCTGGCCGCTGTCCGGCAATTCGCCGATGCGCACCGCCACATCGATGCCTTCATCCACCATGTTCGCCACTCGGTCCACCAGCAAGGCGTTGATGCTGACCTGTGGATAACGCTGCAGGTAGCGCACCAGCAGCGGGGTGACGAACAGATCGCCGAACAGCACCGGCGCAGTCAGGCTCAGTTGCCCCCGTGGCTGGGCGTGGATGCCGGCGGCCGAGGCCTCGGCATCCTGCACCTCGGCGAGAATGCGTCGGCAGTCCTCCAGATAACGTTGCCCGGCTTCGCTCAAGTGCACCTTGCGGGTGGTGCGTACCAGCAACTGGGTGCCGATGCGCTGTTCGAGGGCTGCCACGGCCCGGGTGACGCTGGCCGCCGACAGGTTAAGGCGCCGCGCAGCCGCGGCGAACCCCTGCTCCTGGGCGACACAGACGAACACCTGCATTTCCTGAAACCTGTCCATGTCTTATCTCACCTGGCAGCGCCCGCCCGACAGGCGCCCCGCATGCGCAGCATAATCCACGGCCACGACGTCAGGGAGCGCACCAGGTCTGCACCTCGTGCTTGTCGAATCCGGGGCAACGGTTGGTTTTGGCAATCAACCGGTAACGTTGGTCTTGGGCGTAGGAAAAATAGAAGTAGTACTGCTGATCTTCACCGTATAGCCAATAGGAAGAGGAACCCTGGTTGATCAGAGTCGGTTCAAAGGTCCAGATGGACGATTCGGCAGGAATGAAATTGGTTCGGTCCATCAGCAGCAAGAGGCTGTTGGAGAGCACTGGGGTCAGGACTCCCAGGCCCAGGACAGCCACCATCAGAACGATCATCCATCCATGAATCAGGCGAAGTGTCATTGGTTTTCCATTAGCGCGCTAAAAAATTCCGGCCTGTGCATAAGTCGTGATTCGCCGGGGCGTCCACTGGCACTCGCAGTGGATTCGCAGAACCAAAACTGTCGCACAAAAATAACGCTCTGATTTCAATTGTTTTTCGAAGATCCAACGCGGACAGGCGAGCAAGGACAAGCGTGCACCCCAGCCGTTTGGTTCCTTCCCGCCGGCGGCGTGAAGCGCGAGTGGTCCCCTGTGACGACAGACTGCCTTCCAGCTCTTGCCGCGCCCCCGGTTACTCTTTGATAATCCGCCGCTCGGGCCACCCACTGGCCCCAGGGAAGATGCGTATCGCATCGCAGGCGGAGTCTCAGCATGGATGTACAGGCCGCAGCGCGGTTGGGCGACGACATCGCCCATGGATTCGGAGTTGCTGCCATGCTCGCCGGCGCGGTCGCAGGCGCTCTCATTGGCGCGGCCATCATTGCGGCGACCGCGGCAACAGGCGGCCTGGCGGTGGTGATCCTGGCGGGTTCGGTCGCCGCCGGTGGCCTGTCGATGTTCCAGCTGGTGAAGGGGCTGTCGACCATCTTCGATCTGCCCGAGCCAACCACCGGTGAACTCATAAGGGGCAGTCCCAACGTATTCGTCAACTTGCGCAACGCCATGCGTGCCGGCGAGGACGTGTCCAGTTCCTGTACCGGCTTTCCCGTGGCGCATCCCCCCTGGCCCTTCCCGGTCACCATCGCCGAAGGCAGCGCTACCGTGTATATCAACGGCAAGCCGGCGGCGCGACTGAGCAGCAAGATGACCTGCGGCGCGCATATCAAGTCCGGTAGCCCGAACACCTTCATCGGCGGGCCGACGCTGCAGGTGGAATTCGTGCTGGATATCGAGGGCTGGCTGCATACCGGCCTGGAGGCGCTGGGCCTGGTCGCCGCCGCCGGCGCGCTGGTGCTGGCCGCCATGGCCGGCCTCGCGGCCCTGCTGACCACCGTGGCGGTGGGGGCCGCGATCTATGGCGGCATGGAGTTGCTGGGCCAGCTCGGCGACCGGCTCGGCCCGGGCTACCGTGACCTGCTGCAAGGTATCGCCGGCCTGGCGCTGCTCGGCGCCGGGCCGAAAATGGCCAAGTTGAGCGCCGAACGCAATGCCGCGCGACTGGCCAACCAGTCGCAGGTGCTCGAGGTGCGCACGGCCGCCCAGGTCAACGAGGCGATGGTCGCCGAGGGCAACTTGCCGGCTTGGCTGGAAGGCACCCAGGTCAAGACCGAAATAGTGCCACCGGGAAGGCAATACCAGATGGTCGTCGCCAAGGGCCAGGCCGAAGCCATCATGCAGGGCAAGCCAGCCTTCGGAGGTTTCGCCGCCCCCGAGCCGATTCCCAGCCAGGCCTACGCTCGGGATAAACTGGTGATCCTCGATCGATTCAAGACAGACGTATCCCATGTGATCACCGTCGAAACCACCGCACCGCAAAAGATTCACAGTGGTATCACCGGCCCGCTGGAGAACTACAAGGGCGGCGTGCAGCAGGTGGAGTTCGTCGGTGACAGGAATCTGAAAATTGTCGGCACGCCTGGTGTGCTGCCTGTGGAGTGAAAGTTGTGATTAGTGATTTCGAGCGGATCCGCGAAGACGGCAAGGTCATCGACGAAAACATGACGGTGGACCAGATGATCGCCCTGGGGTGGTCTCCTTGCCGGGTCGTCGAGGCTCGCTGGCGCTGGCAGGAACAGCTCCTGAGCGTGGTCAACAGCCGCGGCCTGCTGGCGATCGTGGTGCCGGATCGGCAACACCTGGCCATCCTGTGGAACGATGACGATACGGGCGTGGCCGCAACCCTCTATGTGGTCTCCGGCGACCGCCAGCAACAGATCAGGATTGCCGACCAGTTACTGATCAATGGCCAGCTCGAAGCAGGTATCTACAGCTGGTTCGAGCAGTTCCCGCAGGTTTCGCCCAGCATCTTTACCTGCATGTTCAGCCGTCAGCGTGACCAGGCAATGTTCAGGGTGGATATCGACGCGTCGACTGGCGACATTGTTTCGATACAGCATTCGCGCTGAGCGCTGTTCAGCACCGCCACGCCTGAGCGACGAGCGCTGCGGGCAGGCAAAGGGAATAACAACGAGGGGAGCCTGGCTGGGCTCCCCTCTTGCTGTGTCAGCTTCGATGATCCAGGACCATCACTTGAGTGATAGTGAAGATTAAAGACTGTCTCGCCGGCCCAAGAAAATATCGCCCCGAATGCTGTCGCGGAATTGTTTCCTACTGATGCTGGTGGCGGCATGGCGCTGAGATGGGCTTGCCATTTTGGCAACCCATCACAGTAGAGAGAGGCCTGATATGCCCACTTTGAATCCTGCAATCACGCTGGTCGGCAACCTTGACCAATTCAACCATGATGGTTTCGAGATCGAAGCCATGAACTTCCTCTTCGATCGCCTTGATCGTGGCAACCTGACGGTGGATGGCGAGCCCCTGTACATTGGCAATCAAGCTGTCCATCACTACACCTGGCGCGACAAACAACGTAACCGCACCTGCTCAATGTTCTACACGTATGGCAATACCCCGAGCAGTCATCTTTCGGTTTATGGCCTGGGCAAACACGTTGGTGACAGCGACAAGGAATACGCGCTCTACACCTGGATCGACAAGAAAGAACAGCTGTACACCCTGGCCCCAACCCGCAGCGATTCACGCTTTCGCTCGCTGCTAGCGCCCAACTGAGTCGGCGCCATGTGAAGCAGCCCCCTGCAACAAGGCGCTCATCTGGAGCGCCTTGTTGCAAGAGCGAGCACCTGGGCGGTCACTGTGGATAACTCACTCCACGGTCACCGACTTGGCGAGGTTGCGCGGCTGGTCGACGTCGGTGCCCTTGAGCACGGCCACGTAGTAGGACAGCAGCTGCAGCGGGATGGTGTAGAGGATCGGCGAGAGGATGTCGTGGATGTGCGGCATCTGGATCACGTGGGTACCTTCGCCATTGGTCATGCCGGCCTGCTCGTCGGCGAACACGATCAGTTCGCCGCCACGGGCGCGCACTTCCTGCAGGTTGGACTTGAGCTTTTCCAGCAGCTCGTTGTTCGGTGCCACGGTAACCACCGGCATGTCGTTATCCACAAGCGCCAGGGGGCCGTGCTTGAGCTCGCCGGCCGGATAGGCTTCGGCGTGGATGTAGGAAATCTCCTTGAGCTTGAGCGAGCCTTCCATCGCCACCGGGTACTGGGCACCACGGCCGAGGAACAGGGTGTGGTGCTTGTCGGCAAACAGCTCGGCCGTTTTTTCCACCACGCCATCCATGGCCAGGGCTTCGCCCAGGCGGATCGGCAGGCGACGCAGCTCTTCCACCAGCTCGGCTTCCACGCCGGCGGCCAGGGTGCCACGTACCTGGCCCAGGGACAGGGTCAGCAGCAGCAGGCCCACCAGTTGGGTGGTGAAGGCCTTGGTCGAGGCCACGCCGATCTCGCGACCGGCCTGGGTCAGCAGGGTCAGGTCCGATTCACGCACCAGGGAGCTGATGCCGACGTTGCAGATCGCCAGGCTGGCGAGGAAGCCCAGCTCCTTGGCATTGCGCAGAGCGGCCAAAGTGTCGGCGGTTTCGCCGGACTGGGAGATGGTCACGAACAGGGTGTCGGGCTGCACCACCACCTTGCGGTAGCGGAACTCGCTGGCCACTTCCACCTGGCAGGGGATGCCGGCCAGTTCTTCCAGCCAGTAACGGGCGACCATGCCGGCGTGGTAGCTGGTGCCGCAGGCGACGATCTGCACATTGCGCACCTTGGCGAACAGCTCGGCGGCTTGCGGACCGAAGGCCTGGACCAGTACCTGGTTGGCACTCAGACGGCCTTCCAGGGTGCGCTGCACCACGGATGGCTGCTCGTGGATTTCCTTGAGCATGAAGTGGCGGAACTCGCCCTTCTCTGCCGCTTCGGCGCCGTCGCGGTACTGCACCGCTTCGCGTTCCACGGCCTTGCCGTTGATGTCCCAGATCTGCACGCTGTCGCGGCGGATTTCGGCGATATCACCTTCTTCCAGGTACATGAAGCGGTCGGTGACCTGGCGCAGGGCCAACTGGTCGGAGGCGAGGAAGTTTTCCCCCAGGCCCAGGCCGATCACCAGCGGGCTGCCGCTGCGGGCCGCAACCAGGCGGTCCGGCTGGCTGGCGCTGATCACGGCCAGGCCGTAGGCACCATGCAGCTCCTTGACGGTGGCCTTGAGGGCCTTGGTGAGGTCTCCCAGGTCCTTGAGCTTGTGGTTCAGCAAGTGGGCGATGACTTCGGTGTCGGTGTCCGAAGTGAACTCGTAACCCAGGGCGCCGAGCTGAGCGCGCAAGGCTTCGTGGTTCTCGATGATGCCGTTGTGCACGATCGCCAGGTCGCCGGAGAAATGCGGGTGGGCATTACGTTCGCATGGCGCACCGTGGGTGGCCCAGCGGGTGTGGGCGATGCCCAGGCGGCCGACCAGCGGCTCACTGGCCAGGGCCTGCTCCAGTTCGCTGACCTTGCCCGGGCGCCGCATGCGCTCCAGCTTGCCGGCATTGGTATAGACCGCCACACCGGCGCTGTCGTAGCCGCGGTATTCGAGGCGCTTGAGGCCTTCCAGCAAAATGGCGGTGATATTGCGTTCAGCAACGGCGCCAACAATTCCACACATGGTTTCTCTCCTAGCTGACAGCCGCGCAAATCAGAGTTATGCCGCGGGCCTGGATCTGGTCGCGGACCTCTAAGGGCAGGCGATCATCGGTAATAAGGGTATGGACGCTGCTCCACGGCAGCTCCAGGTTGGGAATCTTGCGGCCGATCTTGTCGGATTCGACCATCACCACCACTTCCCGGGCCACTTCGGCCATGACCCGGCTCAAACCCAGCAGTTCGTTGAAGGTGGTAGTGCCACGGGCCAGATCGATTCCATCGGCACCGATAAACAGCTGGTCGAAGTCGTATGAGCGTAGAACCTGCTCGGCCACCTGGCCCTGGAAGGACTCGGAATGCGGGTCCCAGGTGCCGCCGGTCATCAACAGCACCGGCTCGTGCTCCAGCTCGCTCAGGGCGTTGGCCACATTCAGCGAGTTGGTCATGACCACCAGGCCAGGCTGCAGGCCCAACTCGGGGATCATCGCGGCGGTGGTGCTGCCACTGTCGATGATGATCCGGGCATGCTCACGGATACGCTGCACCGCAGCGCGGGCAATGGCCTGCTTGTAGAGGGATACGGGCTGGCCAATATCGCTGACCAGTTCCTGGGGCATGGTGATCGCTCCACCGTAACGGCGCAGCAGCAAGCCATTGCTCTCCAGGGCGGCCAGGTCCTTTCGAATCGTAACTTCAGAGGTTTCGAAACGCTTGGCCAACTCGTCAACGCTCACTTCGCCCTGTTCATTGAGCAAGGCGAGGATATTGTGGCGACGTTGAGGTGTGTTGCGTTTTGACATGATGGCTTTAAGTTTCGATTCGAAAGATAACGGAAGCAATAAAAACCCAAGATCGAAACTTCGTCAAGCGCGCAGGTGAAAAAAATCGCCGGCAAGCCGGCTCCTACAGATGGGTGTAAGAGCCAGCTTGCCGGCGAACAGGGTTCCGCGGTTGTGGATAACCTCAGTCCTTCTTGATCTTCTCCGGCCGTTTCCAGCCATCGATGTTCTTCTGCCGGGCGCGGCCGACCGCCAGTTGAGCCGGGGCCACATCCTGGGTGATGGTGGAACCGGCAGCCGTGGTGGCGCCGGAGGAGATATCCACAGGTGCTACCAACGAGTTGTTGGAGCCGATGAACACGTCTTCGCCCATGATCGTCTTGTGCTTGTTCACCCCATCGTAGTTGCAGGTGATGGTGCCGGCGCCAATGTTGGTGCGCGCACCGATCACCGCGTCGCCCAGGTAGGTCAGGTGGCCGGCCTTGGCACCCTGGCCCAGGTGGGCATTCTTCAGTTCGACGAAGTTACCCACATGAGCCCTGGCTTCCAGCACGGTACCGGGACGCAGCCGGGCGAACGGACCGGCATCGCTGCCCTCGCCCATCACCGCGCCATCGAGATGGCTGTTGGCCTTGATCACCGCGCCCTTGCGCAGGGTACTGTCCTTGATCACGCAGTTGGGGCCGATCACCACGTCGTCCTCGATCACTACCCGGCCTTCGAGAATCACGTTGATGTCGATCAGCACATCACGGCCAACGATGACTTCGCCACGCACATCAAAACGTGCCGGGTCGCGCAAGGTCACGCCCTGGGCCATCAACCGGCGGCCGGCCCGCAGCTGGTAGTGCCGCTCCAGCTCGGCCAGTTGCTTGCGGTCGTTGGCGCCCTGCACTTCCATGGCGTCGTGGGGCTGCTCGGTGGCGACGATCAGGCCGTCGCTGACCGCCATGGCGATCACGTCGGTGAGGTAGTACTCGCCCTGGGCGTTGTTGTTGGACAGCCGGCCGGTCCAGTCGCCCAGGCGCTTGCCGGGCACTGCGAGAATGCCGGTGTTGCCTTCGGTGATGGCGCGGGTGGCTTCGTCAGCATCCTTCTGCTCGACAATGGCGACGACTTTGCCGTCGGCATCACGAACGATGCGCCCGTAGCCGGTAGGGTCGTCCAGCTCGACGGTAAGCAGGCCCAGTTGCTCCGGCCCCACCTGCTTGAGCAGGCGCTGCAGGGTCTCGACTTCGATCAGCGGCACGTCGCCGTAGAGGATCAGTACGGTATCGGCGCTAATGAAGGGCACCGCCTGGGCCACGGCATGGCCGGTACCCAGTTGCTTGTCCTGCAGCACGAAATTCAGGTCGTCGGCGGCCAGCCGCTCGCGCACCGCATCGGCACCGTGGCCAATCACCACGTGGATGCGCTGTGGATCGAGTTGCCGGGCGCTGTGGATAACATGCCCGAGCATGGAGTTGCCGGCGACCGGGTGAAGAACCTTGGGCAGCGCCGAACGCATGCGGGTGCCCTGGCCTGCGGCGAGGATAACGATTTCGAGAGACATGACTGGCTACCAATCCTGGAAGGTCAGACTGCGACCAAGAGGGGGGTGAATGGCGGAAAATAAAAAGGGTAGCCGAGGCTACCCTTTTTAATCAATCACACAGAAAGCCTGCGACTTAGCCGCCGAACTTCTTGCGGATCTGCTGGACGGTACGCAGCTGAGCTGCGGCCTCGGCCAGACGTGCAGCAGCAGAACCGTAGTCGAAATCTGCGCCTTTTTCATTCAGGGCCTTCTCAGCAGCCTTGACGGCTTCCTGAGCGGAGGCTTCGTCCAGGTCGGCAGCACGTTGCACGGTGTCGGCAAGAACCTTGACCATGTTCGGCTGAACCTCGAGGAAACCACCGGAGATGTAGAACACCTCGGCTTCCCCGCCCTGCTTGATCAAGCGGATCGGACCTGGCTTCAGGTTGGTGATCAGCGGTGCGTGACCCAGAGCGATACCAAGATCACCCAGTTCACCGTGCGCAACCACCATCTCCACCAGACCGGAGAAGATTTCCCCTTCCGCGCTGACGATATCGCAATGGACTGTCATAGCCATCTGCTTGCCTCAACCTAAATTAGCGCCCGTTGCCGGGCGCCGGGATTACAGTTTCTTGGCTTTCTCGATCGCTTCGTCGATGCCGCCGACCATGTAGAACGCTTGTTCTGGCAGGTGGTCGTAGTCACCGTTGAGGATGCCTTTGAAGCCAGCGATGGTGTCTTTCAGGGAAACGTATTTGCCTGGAGAACCAGTGAAGACTTCAGCCACGAAGAACGGCTGCGACAAGAAGCGCTGGATCTTACGAGCGCGGGATACCAACTGCTTGTCGGTTTCCGACAGCTCGTCCATACCCAGGATCGCAATGATGTCCTTCAGCTCTTTG